>OMLO01000193.1_pt1 | contig 33992 bp, 16 predicted proteins | sample 1674811 | NCBI WGS metagenome assembly OMLO01 (sample SAMN06265003, study PRJEB25207) | coral metagenome | isolation source: Coral host | place: Mexico:La Bocana,Puerto Morelos, Mexico | collected 2008-11-13
ACCTTGGCCTGGATTCAGAGTCCATCACCAAGCTTTAAACCGTTCGTCTCTTCGAGAGTGGGGGAAATTCAAAGTAACAGATCCATCCACGATACGACTGAGAAAATACTACCAACAAGTAAAGCAAGGATCGCTGACCCCTAAAGAGCTTCAGCAAGCAGATATTTATTGGATAAAACAAGCACAGACAACCCTATACAGCCGATTGGATAGAGGTGCATTCGAATCGTTCAGCCCGTTCAAAGATAAAAACGGAGTTATCAGAGCTGGAGGAAGAGTGGATGAAGCTATCGTGTCCTATGAAACGAGGCACCCCGCCCTTCTTCCAAGTAACCACTAGATTTCCTTGCCGGTAACAAGACACGCTCATCAGTACGGACACTCCAGAGTAGCAGCTACCACAGGCAAGACAAAGAGGAAGTTTTGGATCTTGAAAGCGAAAAAGCTCAGCAAGTCCGTGAATTTTAAGTGTGGTGCTATGATATTTATTCAAATAACGTAATATGAGCACATCGTCCAGGCTGTACTCATTCCTGTCATGCCCTATAAATTTCAATGCTTCTTGATTTCCGTTTTCACCGATCGTCACGAAATATAGCACAAAGCGTCACAAGGAAATTACCGCATTACTCTGCAAATTTCAGCTACGACACTTTAATGTGTTCTACACAACGTCGAGTCCAAAGTCCACTTTTTTTGTCGATCATGGCGTCGGCCGCTAAGTGAAGCTAAATACAGGAATCTATCCGACTTCTCATTGGACGAGAGAACAATGGACTATTTTAGCACTTCGTTCAGAATACCGCTGGGACATCTCTTATTGATCGCCTATTTCCAGAAAATAGTAGAGATCGATGTTCGTTTTTGTTAAATAGAAATACAGAAGCAGAAAGATTTTTAGGCGGTTTAAAGGACATATTCGAACATTTTTGAGCACCATTGCATCAGATGATTTTTTGGCTCAATATGTAATGCGAGAACCAAAGATGTGTTGGTGCATGAGCAGAAACACAAAAAGCAGGTTTCTCATTATTTTTCCTCCTGTTGCTTTCAGGTAAGGTCTAAATTACATTTTCTTCCCTCTAGCAATTTTTTCGTGAGTAAATTTTCCGGCAGTCACGTTTCATTTACGCCAAAAAAATGACGTATCTTTTTACTCGTTTCATTTGCAGCAACACAATTCTGACTGTCTGTCGCATAGATAGCGGGAAATTTTTGTGCATGAGTTATGTATTGTGTTCCAGTCTTGTAGTTCACTGAAATTAGAATGCAAATAACTATTTTATTGGAAACTAAAGACTAAATCTGATAACATGGCAAGGTCAGAAATGCAAGTGCTTTGTTTCAGTATTTTATGATCATGGTAGGACTGTTCTGGAATGTGCACTGCATTGGGAAAGTAGTGCTAAAAATACATTTAATTTTACAAGCGCGGTTATAAGATCTAATAGATCTTCTCGTTTTTTTTTTTTTTTTTTTTTTTTTTTGTGACCTGTCCACTGTATCCCCTATACCGTCAAGCTGTGACAATATTTTGTTACCGTCCTCGATCTTTCGACGATTTTAGAATGTTCATGGCACTCTTGAAAATTCAAGTTTAGCTGTAGGGAGGGAATATTTTAGACTTGTAATAAAGGTCATTTGCTCTGTGCGACAGAAGAACGGAACTAGACCATAAGAATGTTTTTGTTAACTCGTTCCTGACCTATACTAAATTCCTCGTATGTTCAGAAATAGTGGTAGTCGATGAAGTAAGTTACCTTGCTTTTTCCCCTTACCAGTTGGTTTTGATATGCTGTTACAGCGATAAAACTTGTCTCGGGGAACTCGAAAGTCTTTGCTTCTTTGGAGTGAAGGTCAATAACTGAGGCGGTGTGATCACGCTTTCTGACAACGTGCACTCTGGGCTGATACTTATGCATGGAGTTCAAAACAATCTATTCAAAGAGACATATGAAGTATTACAACGTATAGGAATAATGTTGACTAGCTAAGCCAGTCAGAAAAGAGCAAAAAGTCAAGTTAGATGTTACTGAGACATCATGATACAAATTTAACTGCAGCGAGGGAGACTCAACAAAAATGGTAACGAATGCAATTACGCAACCTACTGAAATGATAAACAAGGAAAAAATACATAAAATAAAATGCTAGACCAAGTTTACGGTGTCGTTTTGTTAAATTAAAACAGACCTGGTTTGAAAAAGAAACACATATTAGCGTGCGGCGATGCTTCATGTTTCTACTGACTGAGGGGAAAAAAAACTTCGTTTACATCCCCCAAAAATCAAGGAAAGCTTCCTCTGCAACAAAGTCCACGATGAATATTCATCAAATGAGTATATGTCTGAAATTAGCCATTTAAGGCTGTAATGAAAACAATATTATTCAGGAATACCTCAGCCAACATACAGAACAATTCATGAGCTTACTACATTAGGGAAAAGGGGTAATAGGGACAATCGAAAAAGAACTTGCAGAGACAATTCTTGGGCAATTTTCCGAGGTGGCTATTTTGCTTTCATTGTTACTTAAAAACGATGAAAATTCTAGCGAGAGTAAAGCAATCCGCTTTTAGAACACCGCGCGTTATCTATTGAGGGAACCGGCTGAGAATGATGGTTTGCCTACCACCGAACTGCGGTATTTTAGCCCTACCTTAATCCGCACGTAATCAAACACAGAGAATAAACTTGGAAAGCAAATAGAATTTTGTGTCAAAAACCTTTGTACTACACTTAACACATGAATACCCACTTACATGCCCATTTTGGTCTGTGCCGTTGTTAGTCAGTTTCACTTTCTCGAACGATATGATCTGCTTTAACAGTTGCTCGCCTGTAAAAGGTGAATCTGGGTGCATATAAAGTCTAACAGGAGCTGGTGGATCAGCTTTACCAGCCACAAGCCATGTTGAACGGTGGTAGGCGTATCTATAGCGTTTGTCGTCAACAGGCACTATATCCATTAGGACCATGTAATTCGCATCTAGGCTGACACCATTCAGTGATATTCGAAGGGTTGGAAACATCCTCCTTTAGAAGAGAGTCAAAGTTGAAAATTGAAGTTAGGTACCTTGTTTGAATTCCTAACTTGTCTATATGAGTTTAACGTTCTAGACGTTACTATTTTCATTTTTATTTAAATAAGCGGAATGTGTTTACTCAAAACTTTCGTTAGTTTTCCTTGGCCTGTGTGCAGCACTCGGCAGTTGACATAGCTCACGGAATTAGTGAACCAAGTGCGATTACAATGAACGCAATTTATAAGAATAATATTTTGTTACAACAGCCTACATGTTTTATTAGGTCAGTATCTCATTATCGTGTGGTAGAAGCAGGAGAAAATTAGTGAGACCTTGTCTAAAGCAATGGAAATTATCTTCTTGTAGTATTCCAAGGAGTTAAAAAGTAGTTAATGTCAAGTTTTTGCTGAAAGGGATGTAATGATTTACAATAACAGACTATGAATCGAAAACCTTGGCGGAAACTACTCACAAAATTGTTTATTGAAAATCCATGCTCTTTGTTTTACACACTCCCCCCACTAGCAAAGTGTTCCCTAAAGCCACACTTAGAAAGGAACATCACATGAGGGGGTCTTCCCTAATTAGGAACTGTTCCCTTTAAAATAGTTCCCTTCAAAACTGAGCAAGAGTACTAGAAAGAAACCAGCGCTGGCTTGTTAACCAATTGGCTAGGCTAGTAAAACAAACATTATCTGCGCCAATATAGGACCGTGGGGTAATGACTCAAATAGGTTGTTCATTTGACTTATCTAATTTAATTGTTTCTAATTAGATTTTTTTGGAGAAAATATAAATTTCATTTGTGGAAATGTGCTATATGCTAAGTAAAAAGGGTTAAGGTGGAAAAAGGTACATTCCATAGTTCATGCTGATCTTACGTAAACAGAAAACTCAAGAGGACGCCCTTCTTAAGCAACATCGTTTGTATGGCCTATTCCGATATAGAAAAGTATCACAACGTAAAGAAAAAAGACACAGCTAAACTTAGGAACCAAGAATGCGAAGTTCTTGTTAAATATTGTTATAATTTCTTTTCTTTCATTCGATAGTTACATAACAGCCAAGCAACTGGAAATCATGTTTCCTCAAACGTGATGTTCGTAAGAGCAAACCATGTAGCTATGCCGAATATTGTTCACAACCTAATTCACACTTCATTCCAATTCCACTAGCTATAAATATCACCTTAAAGAGTTTAAAAATTATAAATGTAACTAGCTAACTGGTTTCGTGAGCAAGTTTGGATAGTATTCACAATACCTGTCAGTAAGCCAATAAATAAAACATGGTGTGAAGTATCCAAGTCACTGCGGTCGCCTTTACTAAATAACCGAATCATTTAGAAACCATTACCGCACACGAAATACTCCGTTTTAAGGATTTTCATCGCCATGATCGTTTATAGCAACGTCTTGCTATTACGGTGAAATCACGGCGTTAAGTTAGACTTAGCGTAAACATTTTAAGTTTTGGTATGTTGTCTGCGGTCAGCTTGGTAATGGTTCACGAGTGCTCAGTTTTGGTCTGTTTCTAGAAGAATAATTGATGTTCTTCTAGTCATTTTATTATATCTTAGTTAGTCAGGAACTTGAAAATATCTCAAAACAACAATCGTTCAGTCGCACACCGCTGAGAAGTATAAAGCGGTTTCAATCTCACCTTCCTGACTTTGTTATGATCATTTCTGTTCCCAATTCATTGAAGCGATCCCATAGATCTCGACTCTCTAAAGTAGCCGTGATAGTTTCTACATCTTCAGAGACTTCTAAAGCAGAACAACTCGCATTTGGAGCATCATCCGCACTGCTTTCCTCGCAGGACCTAAGCCTCTTTGAAGATGTAGAACCCAACACGTGAATATCGTCACTGCCACGGGGTTTCTTCCTCTTCGCTTCGTCTGCGCCTAAAGATTACAAATTGAAAAGAATCAAAATCGATAAAGTCATTTCTATATTGCTTTACTGGAAAAAGGAGTCTAAATATACGAAATTTCACCGTTCCCCACAACTTCCAGCGTTCGATATTATCACTGAGCGATGAGAGCCAGTTTATAAACTGTCAAGGCGCTCAAGACTTCCATTCGAGAACGAACACAATTTCAAAGATTTCAGAAGAAAAATGCATTCCTAATAATCGATATGAGATCCAAATTCATCCCAACCGTTACTTCTAATACTTGTCTTTCAAGCAATGGTTTAGACCGAATGACGAGAACTGAACAGAAACAAGAGCAGCAGAATGTACGAAGTACCGTTTTCGTCCGAAGCCATCAAGGACGCAATCGAGAACGCTGTAGCTTTGGAAGAAAGGTGTGCTTGTGCATTGCGTGGATCATAGCATTCTGCCATGGCCATGGCGTCCAAGTCTATTTACAGTTCTTCAAATCCTTCATCTCACCCACTGGTGTCTCAAAACAAGTCATAAACAGCAATTAAAAGAACTGTTGATTGGATCTTGGCTTATGCGTTGAGTAAGCCAATCAAAACCAACGGGGTGAAACTGAAACACTGTTAAGACTTAGTCACACTAAATACTTTAATACGAATATTGGTTTGTGGGTGGTACTAGGATGTGTCTGTGAAACTGCGTTTTGGGAATGGAATAGTTTGTTTGTAATGTACGTTGTTATGTTGGCATCGATGAATGTTCGTGTAACGTAAATGGACAGAATCGCGCACATTCCAAATCGGTCTAGACAATTTGACATGAGAATTCGTTATCGTACTCTGCTTTCACCTCCGATGACCTGCCCTGTTGGACTACGAGGTAACAATGCACAGGATACGCTACCGGCAATACTGATACAATTTCAAAGATATGCTTCTAGAAGCGACTGCTTACATAAAACACATGAAATACAAAATGAATATAAAAAAAGCTATAAAGGCTATAAAACACGAGATTAGCAAATACGATATGTACTGGACTAGTGGGTAACAAGAAAATACCCGGAACATTCCTTGAAGTTTCAGCTATTTCCTGTCATGTGTGCTTTGTCGTCTTAAAATTGAAATTGTTAATGAACTCCAGTATTGTATTTGACCAAGAGATTTTCTATTGATTTGACTAGCTAGTGCCTTTTGTAAGACTTAGATGTGATGACCTACGACGTTTGTAAATAAAGGCACTCGTGGAGGACAGCAGTTATTTGTGTTCAATAACAATTTTCGATTTTATTTTTGGCTTCTTTGATCGAGATATACAGTATACTTTGTAGTTATAGTGACTCAAATGGTTGTGCAACACATTAACCGGGTTGTAGTCATTAGAACTAGGGACTAAGAGTCATTCTCATTTCCTTACAATCACCAGTACATTGCTCTTTTATGGCGTATCTACATGTGCTTACCTTAGCACAGGCTGTGACATTAGTCATAAACTGCAGTTCCTTGAGCTGTAAAAGCAACAATTCAAGGCCAATTGACTATCAGACTTAATCAACACCTTCTGCGGATACATCCATGATCATCTTAAAATAATGCATCATAATCTTTGGGGCTTGTATACTTCATGTTCGTATGCATACTTTCTTCTCATTCTTCACCCAGTGAGAAAACTACATGTTCCCACGAACACGACCTTTTCTGTCACTTCAGTAAATAGGCTTCGACTTAGCTGCACCTGCTGGTAAACATTGCTCTTGAGAGGGAAGACGAGAAAAGTGTTGACAACATGTTATATAGTTTGTTTACGGACATCTGTTGTTCCAGATATCGTCAAACAGATAAATTAATAGCATTTCCGATTCACATTTTAATCGAACACCGCCAAGTACTACCATGGCCAAGTATGTCAAAGCTAAAACGGGTCGCTTTGCCTTAGGAATGTGCGAGGGATAACTCAGTACTGAAAAATAATTCCTGAGTATACAAGTATAATCCTGAATAAAGTTTGTTGACATTCATTCCATAGTAATCCTTTGCATCACTCCAATACAGGAATGTTATCTTTGTTGCTAATATGTAGTCACCACGTTGACATCGATAATTGCTGAATTGAAGAACGTCTTCGTCAATTATACCCATTTTACCGGTGGTTTATTATCAAGTTAAAAGTTTCGATAGACACAACCAGCAATAGGGGAAGTCGTTCGCAGAAACAATAAGCTGCAGGTTCCATTGCTGTATTAATCCAGAAATCCTTTTAACACAAATCACGTTATCCAAACCCATTGGTAGAACTTTGATAAGACACTGGGTGGTGACATTTTCTGAATACTTTACCCGAGGCTATGTCGCGATGCAGAGTTATCTAGGCTTTTCGAGGAAAGAGAATGACAGGCTCGGAAACACTTGCATTAATTACGCATGACATGAAATCTTTTTTCTTAAATGATCACTGCACGACATATTTCTTCGACTGTCTTTCTTTGACTAGGTTATCGTTCCCGGGTATCGTGGATGGGTCAAGCGCTGACTTAAAAAGTAACAGCAAACGAAAACAAACAAAGAAAATAAAAATTCCGTTTTTTGACCCCGGCGCAAATGTCGACGCGTCCAATTGTTGCAAGACCTTCAACACGGATTCGTGAAATCAGTGCTAACATCGTAGAATAACATTTATTTTGGATAGTCTTAACATGACCACTTAGGAAAATCGGCTTATCTTATTAGTTTTTCGCGGGTCTTAAGTTGCAAATTGAGGCGGGATGTGACAAACATAGCTGTCTTACCAAAAATTGTAATCGCGTATTACTGACGATGTATCACCTGTTTTCACACGACTACCCATGAAGACCATCACGCTTTGGTCTTTATTTTTATATATTTAAATACTTCATCAAAAAATTAAAAGAAGGAAAAATAATAATAATAAAAAAGTAGACAAGAAATTGATTATGCCAAGGACTATTGACAATCAAACAAACGAACGAACGAACAAACAGACAAAGATATACAGAAATAAATAAAAAGATAAATAACAGGTAAATATTAATCAAAGGAAACTCAACAAACACTAAGTATTTAAAATCGCAGTGACCATTTCAAGTTAAGCAAACAAACATTTCGTATTCAACGCTGAACTAACCTCTGGCCCTGGATAACAAGAAGGCCCACAAGCCCAAAAACAGTCACGTAACCTCATACCCAACCATCTGTTCTCAATTGTCCTGTCTTAATGGCCACGCATTTTCTCTTATCAGGACATCTCAGCCGCTTCCAGCCGTCGGTAGGATCTTCAATGTGCCGCCATTCCCATGACATGGGGTTATCAATGTATCTTTTTGGCTTCTGTTCACAGCTTATATTAAGATCATTTTACCAGATTAATAGAATGGATAATCTGTCCGAAAATTCGACCAAGTGTGCTGCAGACAGTGGCACATAGCTATTTTAGTCTGATGTTTGATATTGGCGGTACTCTCAGTAAGTCTTTCCATGCACATTGATGGAGTCACAAGCCTGTCACACAGGCACAAATCGCAACTCGCTGAGAAAACCATTCTCCACTCAACACTTGATAACAAACTGAACTGATGTAAAGGTGCTGACAGTATACCATTCTTATATTTCATTAGCATATTTAACGTTGCAAATCGCAGTACCTTGGAAGTCCTTAGGAGCTCTGCGTTAACTATCGTAACTAAAATGACGATCTGAAAACTAAGCTTTAACTGTCAACATGGAACCACCTTTTTAACTCGAAGGAACCCATTGACCCTTTCAGGTAGAATGTCAACATAAGCATTCTCTTTTATCGTTCTCGAAACATTTTTGGACAAAGATATATGCCTTAGAAGCTTTCGTGTAATCATAGCTACACAGCTTTCTCGAATAATAATCTCTCCATGCTCTTGGCGTGTCAACTTGACGTTCTGTTGGTAGTACATCGAGAAATAAAATACTCTTTGCGTCTTAAAAGGATCAAATAGAGATTGCAAGATAAGGATGTAAAATGCTTGAAATGCGAGAATGACAAATTCCCAAAGGCAAAAAAAGCTATCACGAGTCCAATAGGAATAGACCTTTCGTTGGGATCGATATAATTCAGTAGTTCTGTTTCTGCAGCTGGATTCGATTAATGCCCAAAAAATTCTACGAAGCAATATCGGCCGTTTTGGGAGTTTCTGATAGGCCACGACATTCTAAATTAACTAATATTGGAACGGCAATAATATATATGTATATTTTTTTAGTCCATGTTATAAGCTTCACATTGATACATAGTTTATTTTGGTTGACTCTAGGCAGAACGCATTATTATCATTCTTTTTTTAAACAAGAAAACCTCGAAGTTCTCCTGTAGCCTTTAAGAGTTATGTTCCTCGACTCAAGTCCATTTGAATTTTATCTGCGTTAACAAAGTCGAGCTCTTATTTAGTGAAAGACGTTGAAAAGACCTTGGTCTTCTAACGTCTTGCGATTTTTTTATCTAACCCCGAAAGGCCAACGAATCTCAGGACCTCATCTGAAATTTATTTGTCTAAAATTGGGCAATTCATATCTGGTGCTTTAATTCAAAGATTTGAACTGGGCTAACAGACTTCCACGATGTTTAGTCATGAAACTCATCAACGGGAGAACAAGTATTTTAATTGAAGTGCACCATTTAAGTGGTGGAGGTTTTCAGTGTCTTTTCTTTAACATTTCTACATTTGGAATTATTTATTCTAAAATATGTATCAAATACTGGTAATAAATATATGTAAGTTAAGAAATTAAAGGAAATACAGACAAAAAAGACAGAACGGTGGTTGATCCAATTCTTTAGTTATCTACTTTAATTAAATAACATTTCTTAAATCGTTGAAATGGAAATCGTCTCTAACACCAAAGAACGTATAAAAGAATAAAAGAAGGATTATCCACAACACTTCATTAAACTGGTCTATAAGACCTACCGCTACCTGCTCAAAAAGAGGACTTTTACATGAATTGCAAACACGAGACAATGAAATACGACAGTTTTCCTGAGAACCTTCAGACAGAAACAGAAGAAAACTGATGTGGCGAGTTATATAATGAACTCTCCATGTTTACCGCGAATATTGCTTACGAACTAGTAAACAGCGTAAAGATGGCAAACTGTTCGTAGTCCATAGACTCGTTATTTACTTCTTCTCCACACTGTAGATTAACTGACAACTGCGCCCGTACTGCTAAAACTAAGATATAATACGGCAAAATATTCTACAAATTATCGTACATTGTGGGTGGCCAAATATTACTTATTTTACAACGAACATAGCTAAGTTCCCGGCTTATGTTCCTGAAAGACCGATTGACTTACAAATCCATCTAAAATTTCCTTGACTTGGGTGCTCTGAGGAACGGTTCTTTTAGGAATACAAGGAGGGCGAAAATTGTTGGGCGTATGAGCGCCAAGTCCGGGACGTCGATACTGAAGCATCACTTTACAAAGTTTGAAAGCAAGAGTTCTTAAAAAAAAGGCAATGTTGAGCCAGAGAACTCTCCGTGAACGCTGTAAGGTGGCAGGGGAGGCACCTCCAGTGTTCCAATAGGCTTGTGGGAAGGAAATGTCGGCGATAGTAAATTAGGTAAGTTCTGCTGGCGAAACGCGCTCAGGACTCCCGTAAATGGTACCCTTGGAATAGCCGTCGATGGTGATGGAAGACAGCCTTGGATAAATGAGATTAAAGGCCAATAATTAATAAAAGACTGAAAACTGAGGAAATCACAAGATTTTTTGGAAGTTATTGAAGGTACAACCTCCAAAAGCAGGTTGCCAAAATTAGACGCCGAACAAATGGTAGATCAGTTTTTAATAGAGTACTTTATAAAACCACAGCTCTCCGGTATCCAGTTTAGATTTCTTTGAAACCGAGTTAACAGGAAAATTTTGAAACAGGACTAGAGAGCTCCGATGCAATTGCCCCATCGAGTAGGACAAAGAAGAGCTTAATTGAAAGAATAAAGACCCACTATTCTTTGAACAGATTGAATCTAACATAAGGTTACACTGAAATTTTTCCGGATGTCAATGAACTGAACTTGGAGTAGATTCGACGCTTTCTCCCTCTTAGGAACTTTCCAGAATTTCATTCGCACCATTCAAATGCTTAAATGCTGAGGAGTGCTCTTCATAATAATTCTCAAATTTACCAATGTCTTTTCATGAAGTTGCAATTGGCAGAAAGAACAGTATTCTTACTATAAGCAGTCATGAGCTATTCTAAAAACAAAATTTGTGTCCACGATTTTCGAGATTTAGAGAAGGCAAATATGGCAGACAACTGAGTAATTATGACATTACTCGCTGGAGCAAAATGTAAATTCGTTCAAAGTGAACTGATGTTTTGTAGATTGCAGTTTTCCATAACAGAAGGAACTGTCTATGCAACTTTAAATACAAGGGACCAATTATCGACAACGAATGTGGCAAGAAGTATGGTTTTGAAGGGATTTGCCTTGCGGGTATTGCGGCTTTAAGTTCCAGAGGCGCTTTTTCCTCTATCATTATAAATATCTGTAGCTGTCTTATACATTCACAAGCAACTAAACATGTTTCTACCAAAGATTTTCCCTTAACAAGAAAATGTCAACTTGAAGAGAAGCAACCATTACTTCTCTTGTATCAAACTTTTAGCGCTTCTAGTTCGTATCGTTTATTGAGTTTCCAGAACAATGCAGAAAAGGTCGTACATTGTGGAAAGAATCGATTAGTTTTATTGATGCTACCCATTCGGGCCACAATTTTGTTATTTGTGTTTTCTTTTTTTTTGTGATTTGGATTCTTTTCAATATGTTTGTTTCCTCTGTCTGGTAAACGGACGCTTTTCCACATACAGTGGGTCTGAATTACTCCAATCCTTCGTTTATTTCACGATTATCTATAGTTACCTGATTGAAAGAAAGACGCCTTGTCTTGCGATCTACAGCCAATCTTGGGTAACTGATATCTGTTGTTAACACCCAACTGTGGCATAAGAGGGAAGGGCACAGAAGTGTACATCGGGTCTGGGATCATTGCATGTGGATGGTTGTCGTGAAAGCAGTCCCTGAACAAGAACAAATAAATAACCATCTTTAACTTGTAGCTTTACGTAGACAGCTTATGATAGCCCTGAAGGATCGTTATTCTCACGTACTTTAGTTCATCATCGTCAAAATGAGGAGAGGAGTTTTATCTTCTACTTTGCATAATACTATGCACTATTCATGAATCTCAAAAGAGTACCTGTTTTGGTGACACTTGTCCTAACTGTAACAATAGGTAAGAAAGAGAAGGAGGAGAAGGAGAAGAAGGAGAAAGAGACAAACTTGTCAGAAACAACTGTTGGAAAGACGACTACGGAGATAACTAAAAGTATTGCTTTTAGTATCGGGAACGGTAGTAGACATTTTGAGTGCTCTCTTCATTGGATCTGTTTTTTTGTGTGTTTTAGATTACGGCTAATGCAATCTTAAGTAAACAGAAACATCTAAACACAATTTGAACTACTCCAGTCTATAAAACAATAGCAAAAGGAGGCAGCTGACAAACTCAGCCTTTGTTTGCCTGACAAGGCAAAGTTCCACCCACCTTTCTACTGGAATAAGACGTGCTGAGTCCCGGAAACCTTTGGCAAATGGATTGCTGTCTATTTTTAATCGTGTGATCTACAGAACGGAAAATCAAAGACGGAACTCTAGTAGTTATCAAACATATCATTAGGTAAGAATCACGCGTAAAGGAATTGACAACGTTGATGACTGAAAAAAAGGCTTGCAAATGTGCAAGTAGCCCACATCCGTTTCTAAGTTTTCTAGATTTATTTTTAACATATTTCCGATCACGATCCAGCCCTGTCATGTTTTTTCATCATCGGAAATTATATCTTATAATGGGACAAAGCTAAGATTGTAAGTTCATACCGCTTCATAAACGGTCTGTTTTGGTTTTTGTCGACAAACACACTTCTACTTTTAAATTCCTTAAGTTAGGCAATAGCATTTGTGTTTCAGGATAGATAGTTAAGGGGAGAAGGATCAAGGACCGCAGATATCGATGTTGCATGCGCTTTTCCTAATTAAATGATAATTTAATTAAAGTGAAAGCAGGTAAAAAGCATTTTGTTATTCGAAGGTTTGTCTGTTGTTTAAGGAGAACCAAACAACTTGAAATTCGATTTAAGTGAAATTTGCGTAGAGAGAGAAACGTAGGATTGAACTGTTCGGTTTAACTGACTCACCAGTTGATTTTGGTATGCTGTTACTCCGATGAAATTCGTCTCTGGAAACGTGAATGTTTTCATCTCCTCGGACTTGAGATTGATTACAGAAGCTGTGTGGTCACGTTTACGAATGATGTGCACTCTTGGCTGGTATTTATGCATGGAATTTAGAATAAGCTGTAAGGTTTGAAAACAGAAGATGTCAGCAAGACGTTCTATGAACAATAGGTAACTGAGTTAGGACGAATAAGACATTTCGTTCAGTGGAGTGTTTTCCCAATCGTTTAGGAGCAAACGACAGACAGAGCAAACGTGGGTCAATTGATCAAGTTTCTGGCGTATAAATGTAGCTGGAATCCGGCTGTTTCTTTGAAAAAGATATCGTGGCATTACAACGGTGAGATGCTAAGAAAGTATAGTTATTTTCTCGTTGAAGCTGCAAAAGGAAAACGCTGTAAAATAAAGAGTACGAATTTAATCTCTGGTTATTTTAGAACGAATGTCCTAATCAAACTTAGCAGCAGATATGTAATGCAGAAAGTGATACCGTTTAGAACTTACATGCCCATTACGGTCGCCATCGTTGTTGGTCAGTTTTACTTTCTCGAACGATATGATCTGCTTTAACAGTTGCTCGCCTGTAAAAGGTGAATCTGGATGCATATAAAGTCTAACAGGAGCTGGTGGATCAGCTTTACCAGCCACAAGCCATGTTGAGCGGTGGTAGGCGTATCTATAGCGTTTGTCGTCAACAGGCACTATATCCATTAGGACCATGTAATTTGCTTTAGGGTTGACGCCGTTAACCGATATTCTTAGGGTAGGAAACATTCGTCTGCAAGCAAAGAGCCAAACTTCAGATTACCTGGCAGGATAATATAGCTAGCTATTTACATAAACTCCGTAAAGTTACGTGTCTGGCAAATTAAATCATCGAGATTGTGACTTAATCACTTATCAGGTGTCAAATCATAACTTTCGGTTCAGTAGTTTGTCTACGTGAATGAGCTAATTCACACCGTGGGAAACGTTAATGGCAAAATGCTGCGAAAGTAAAGAGGCTGTTTACGAAACAAATCTTATCTTTTTAACAACTTTGACTTCCGGCACCGATTTATTAGCGGTTAGCGCATGGATCAGTTGGTGGCACAACGTAAACGCCGCTTTTTTTTCCTGGTTACTACATCGAACATTCCAACAGTGGATGTTTCACCTTCCAGCCTTGGTAATGATCATTTCAGTTCCTAGTTCACTGAATCGTTCCCATAACTCCTTTCCTTCTAATTCTACAGTTATGTTCCTCAATTCGTCCTTGAACGGGTTTTCGAACACTTCGCCGCTGTCTTCGTCGTCGGTGGCTACTTCACTTGACAAGGATTTCATCCTTTTGGCCGGTGGTGGCTGAGCGCTTTCATCTTCGGAAGCACTCTCTCTCTCCTTGGGAGACTCTCTTGGGTCTAAATACCAGAATACAAATCACGATTTGTAACACAACGACGAGCTCAATATGCTTTGTTTGGTATGGTTCTTACGGTACTTCCAACGCACTCAAAATTTGCGCCACTTTGTGAGTATCTCAAAACGGATGACTTAGCTGATAAGTGTTTCAAAATACTAGCGTAGGTTTTACGCACTTACCAAAGTCGCTTCGATCTTCTCTGGAAGACATCAGGGAAGCTATGGAAAAAGCATTAGCCTTCAGCGAGAGTGAAGGTGAAGACTCCATTACGACCTGTTGTATACTTCACAGAAGCTGCGTTCGTTTGTCACACCCGATTCACGCAAGCTGCTAAGTTCTTTGGCAAACAGGCAATAAACAGCAATTAATACTTTGATGACAACCTAGGTATTTGTAAATAAGGGAAGGCACTGGGACGAGACCTTATCCCAAAATAGAACGTCAAATGCCACTCATTATGATACTCAACACGTCACATGCACATACGGAACGTATTATTGAATTTAGAATGGCGATAAAATAAAAAAAATAATAATAATAAATAAATAATAACAATACGGACACGTTGATTTCATTGTTGGGAGCTTAGCCTCCCATTTAACGAAAAAAAAATCGTGGGAGACTTTAATTTAAGAATTATAAATCTGTTGAATGTTGAATACATTTGATGTTTGCAAAAGAATGACAATATTCTCTTTGCTTGTTTTGGTCTCTAATCCAAAAAAAAAAAAACTGTGCAGCTTAGGATAGCTTGCAGCCCCATCAGAAAAAGAAAAGTTAAGAAAGGTTTGTGTTAAGCGGGGCTGAGAGGCATGATTAACTTCCCCATATTGATGAAAGATAATGGCACCGAATCTGAAAGCCGGCAATCCTCTATATTCCATATTTCACGGCCCTTAAATGGAGAACAATTGCCAACAGCAACCTTAAAAGCTAGTTGCGGAAAAGATCGAATTCTTTTGGAATTATCAAGATTTTTCGGATTTAAGACTGCTAGCGTGGTATTCATGTTACTGAAGCTGACCTTCGTTAAAGATAACCACTTTACACTGTTTAATTGTTTGTTTGTTTGGTATGATAGTCGACGGAAATTAGTAGCACCCCAGATCGGTTTATTTATTTAAGATAGCGCGAGATCGGCGCAATTCAGAGCTTTTCGCCGATACACCCATCAATTTATGCATTCCAAGTTAAACACAAAACAGGCCGCGCAAGTTTTTCTCTGTCCTTTTCCCTTAATTCCAAAAAAAATTGGTGCATCCTTACAAATTCCTTTCCAACAAAAAAAGGCTTTAGTTAAAAATGTATAAAGACACGAAGTTTCAATTTTTTTAATAATAAGATATCAACGGGGTACCGCCATTGGAAATGCTAATGCTGCCTTGCTTTAACCAATAGTGCGTGTTATTCTTTGAGGGAGGAATGGCTGTTGACAAGGCGAACTTATTTTCCCACGCTGATGAGTATTCACTATCAGAGCCGAAGAAAGCACAGAGATGCCGACGAAATCCATCCAGTGCATTTGAAAAGCTTTTGATTAGGCTAGCTATTTAAGACAAAGAAACATTTCATTTATTCCGTGATGATGAGTACAAAGATCTTCATCCGATAGCAGTGGCAACTCGACACATCTGGATTTGTGGGAAGGACTGAAATTGCTTAACTTCCTGAGTTGGCATTGTTCCTCCAGATCGATGGCCTTTATCAAGCGTTATTCTTGAAGGAAACGCGCTCACTCAAAAGTACATTCTTTGGATTTTTCGTCGGATCTACGCAGCTCAGTAAAAGGGCTGAGTAATCCTACACAGCAGAAAAGTCACACGTCCCTCTTGACCTGTGTTAAACCAATCTTGGCGTACATGAAACTAGACACTATTCACACCATACACTTAATTAGCTTAATATACTGATAAGAATCTAGATAAGTGTCGCATTAACATGAATAGGAACTCATTATTTCAATGAGTATTAGGTTTCAAGTCTAGTTTGTTTTGCGCTCACGACATGCACAAGGGAGGCAAACGGCTGGGACGAGCAAGTCTGCTTTCAGAAGGGTTCTTCAGGTAAAAGTTGATGACTTAAAAACGCAATAAGAGAAAGTCATCTCTTTAAACCATACCACTCAACTGTCTTTTACTAAGGGAAAAATATGAAACAATTTGATTTCAACGCAAATCATGAAGTGATATGTTTTGAAAATGGCTATCCTCGCCTAAAGCGGTGGTGTAAACTATCACCATATGTTTCCAAATAGACAGACAGCTATTCGCTGTCTATCATCGCTCAATTAAGCTGTTTATTTACCAATCGTACTATGTTTTCAGAGCCGGGGGATGTGAACCGCCCGTGACGAGCCCACAAAGATTTAGCTTCCTATGTAAAGAAATGTAAGTCCACGACGACATTGATCCGTCGGTACCATATCAAGAGTATCATGTAACAATAGAGTTTCTTTCAATATTGAAAGTCTTTTATCTAGGACTTTCTTATGATACCGATAGAACGTTAGGCCAGGATCAACTATTTCAACAAACCGATAAAAACCTAACAAGATATAATGTAGGAACGTCAATGAACAAACAACTGAATCCGAGATAAACAAACATAAACGAGGAAATCTTACTCTATAATTGTATTGAGCTTATTTCAACAATGTGGCTTTTGTGATTTTTACTGCTACAAAGTATGTGTTAGCGTGTTGAAATATGGCTAGCCACTACAAGATTGTCGTTCCCTGATAGGAAAATCTTCATTTAATCTTTAAAATTGCTTACGTAGCATTGAGAAATGATCTTTTGGTGAATTTCAAAGATAAAAGATAATAGACTTTGAGTTGGTGACACCCTGCTCGGTGACCCAATAAAAGACTTAAAGTTTGTACTGCTTTGCTTTGATTATTCATTCCTGTTTCTGCAGAAATGTGCACACATGTCCTAAATAATTTGTTTCTGCCATATTATGTGTCATAAATAATGTGTTTCCCGCACCTACTCCAGGGTGTCGCTGGATGACGGATCAGTCAATAAATAAATGCAATTTTATTTACATTATTATTGTAATATTTTTATTACAGTCCCATGTGCTAAGCCGCGAACAATTTTCTGATTTAATGCGAAATCAGCAATAATTCAATTAAAAGCTCAATGAAGAGAATGCTTTAACACCTGGATTCAAATTCTTCAATTGTAAAACAAAGTAAAGGAAAAATCCGCAACATTCGGAAAATCTTTCATCGCAAGTATTTTCAAATCAATCACTGTGAGTGACTCGCCATACATACATTATATAAAGACGAAGTAAAATAAAATATGCTGTATTACCATTCTATTGTTATTTATACACTATGTACAATGTTATGCATGCAGAGGGAAATATACCTTGTAGTTCTACTGTGGAAAGGCACCTTGACACGCTATTGAGTTTTCCTTAACGCTCGTCAATGCTGGTGTTCACGTGTATGTGGTCCTTGCATGTGTCTGTATTCACAATAATGACTACATGCATCACTATTCCTCACGGAAGGTTGTTTGGCCTATGAAGGTCGCTTTTTTTCAAACAATACGCGAGTTTGAACCTCCATATATTTACGACTATTGAATGAAGAGCACGTTGAATGGAGAGCACGTTGAGAGAAACTCTGCCGGGACAAAGCCACAGCACTAAAAGCGTTTCTTAGGGCGAAAAGCTTGTATCGCAACGATCGCGGATACCAGTGATGTGAGGGTAGCAAAACACGCGGAATACTTGTACTCCTATAAATTCGGATTGTGAGCAAATTTAACATTTTTGAAAAGCGTTGCTTTCTCCTTGATGTTGAAGACGACGATTAACTCAATTAGAAACCTCTTCGCGGGTGAGTAACTTTCTTTAGCTGCATGAGATTTGAGTAATGCTGGGTAAATCAACATCCTTTGACAGATGCATTTAACTTCTTCAGTTCTTTCTATTAACAGGCCCACCGGCGACTGTCTGAACCGTTGCTTGATCATCACTGGAATGATCTAGAAACTGCAATTGTATATTAGAAGCATCAATTATATCGTTTGGGGTACATTTTCGTGAAAAACAGCATCAATCTCACGAGTTAGTTTAACGGTTAAATAATACTTTTGGAAAGTACGTTGTTCGTACCAAAATCTATACTAATAACTATAGTCTAAAATTATCACACTGGAAAGCAAGACCACTGCGTAATGAAGAGTTCAGTTTTCAGAAATTCTATGATAGCTTTAGATTTATCTCTATGGAAAAGCTTATGCATTAACTCTTCGGTAAAATGCCTGGTGCCCTGTCTCAGACACTAGTCGTTTCGCCTTGCTCTTAACAAGGAAATATTACATAACACAGCGGCCTACTTGGTCTTAAAGATTTAGGATGCGTTAGAAGGATTTAGAAAAACGAAAGTCATCTGGGCTGGTCTCCGGGTCACTAGCTGGATGGGTGATTTGTTCTTCTATTCCCCTCTAGGTTTAGTATATGGCGGAATATGCAACATCACCTCTCGGCTTTTCTGTGAAGACAGCTGCCGGAATTCGAAGGCATTTAATCGGCATTTGTTTATTATCTTCCGTGATTGCGGAAGAGCTTCAAACGACCTTGAGCGCTAAAGATGGTGGATGCATGATGGCCAACGGGCGGTAAATCCTAACATCTGGAGTGAAATCCACGCCTCCTTAACGATGTCACCTCATGCAGTAGGCTGCTCAGAAATCGCATCGCCGTAAGCTAAACATTTGGGTTTTCGACCTGCATACCTTGCAAGGTCAAAACCTGTCAGTCCTTAAAGTTTCTTCACAGTTTACACTTCAAACCTGCGCTATGGCAGGTTTTCAGATTTGAATTTGTTAATTATATTATTGGCTAACTGTTCTTGACAGTCTCCATCGATATTCATTATTTGATGCAACTCATGTAGCTAGACAGGCCACTGAAGGATGACATGTCGTCTACGCCTGTGGTACAGCAGTTACATTCATGTGTTCTTTTAGTAGGGGAAACATTTTCGTCTTTAAGGTTTATTTGTTGCCAAAGTCGCACGTAGAAATATAATGGCGTGGCTCGCAGGAACGTGGCAGCTTTGATGGTAGGGTTCTGGTACTTTTTGCTGTCACGACAACTTCAGTGGCGTCCACATTGTTTTTAGGGAAGGGTCCATATAGAAATTGGGTTATCCCGTCGTTGCTAGGCTGCTGCCCTGTGTGATTGTTGCCCTGTGTGATTTGGTCGAGAGGATCTGTTCCACAATAACAGATCTCTATTATGTTTTAATCACGTCTGAAAGCCAGTTGATACAAATTATGTTGCGGCTTGCTCCATTTCTTGCGCAGTTGTAATTTGCTGATTAAATACACAAATCGATACAGAAGTGTAAATGTAGAAACACACTCAAGCAGGTTTTTTTGGTAGGGGAGGTTTAGAACCACTCAGATGCTTAGCGTACCATATCTGAGCTAGAAAGCTTGTTTATTATTATACCCTTTCTGGTCGGTCATTTGTGGAGCAAGTCTCGGCCACTGGTCGATGATGTGATCTTTAGATCGCTAAGTTGCAGTTAAGACAAACAACGAGGAAAACAAATGACTATTTTATGATGGAATACTAACAACTTTATATGACACAAGAGGATTCCAAGGGAAAGTCTTAAATCAAACAAAACCAGCCGTTTTAAAGATGGGCTTTTGTTTCTGTTGGACATAGAAATCTGTCATTAATCAAACAAATGTGATTTGCAACACTTTCAAAAATACTACTCGCTATGACCAGAATGGAATCCTTTCTTTAGCATTTGGAAAATGGTCCCAAATCTTACATGTCTAAAAATCGCGTGACCAAGCCCAGAAATTTAACAAGGACTTCTGCCAAAATACGAGTACAGAGTACTCGAACATATTCGGTGTTTCCGTACGGAAAATGGATTATTAGTAACAATCTATGACTATATTTGGCGTTGAAAAATGCGTTCTTGTGCCATTCTTTCTAAATTAAGGTTACATTTCATTTGTTTTGTTCAAGATCCTGATTACCTAAGTTTTGTAACTGATATGTTGGTGTCTTGAATGGTTTGACTAAGCGGAATGTCTGCTAAAGAAAGAGTCGATAAACTAATTGAAAAGCACTATTTGAAAAGTGAGTCAATTGGCTAAATTGTCAGTTTTGTAGTAAATAAAAGCAGGTATGGTGTGTTGTGATAGAGTTCAATTGGGTTAACTAATCTACCGGCTTTGTTCTTATTTTTCTCGGAGGATAAGTGCTGGGAAGTAACAAACGTAAAACATGCAACTCGATCGTTTAGGACTGCCTCTCGCACGGAAAGCCTAATTTTCCCACGGTGGATTGAGATTGCAACATTGTTTAGTAAAGGAAAATTCTTAGCCCTGGTTTGGTCGAGAATACCATAAAAGCTTAAAATTCCTTCGAAGTATATTTTGCCGCTTTTCGGAGGTGGTTAGATAATTTTTTATTGGGCATACTTAGAAAACATATTTCCTTCATTGCATTGAAGTACAGTAGTATTTCTTTAGACTTCCTTGTCTGGAAAGTGCGGGTGGCATCCAAGACGTGCCGACTCCGACACAACTCCTACGTGTATCTCCACCAACAGCGCATTGTCAGGAGTATTATTCAGGATTTTGTAATCTTAGGACGTCATACGGCGTAGATATGTTTACCAGAGGGTGTCACCACGTTTTCTCAATATCCTAAATTCAACTAAGAAAGTAATGATTAAATTGTCGGCCAAAACGATTATCATGCTTTACCAGTTTCCGCCGCGCACTCAGTATGAGTCGGGGAGGTCATAAGCCCTCTGCGCAGTTTTCTTTTTTCTTCCGATTGTGTTACCTGAACCTAAATCATGACGGCAGTCCAAGTTGACTGACATGAATATTCCTGCTACAAAATCTTTTAAGCTGCGATATGAATTGAACCACGAAAGTTGCATGATATATGGAACCTCCGAAAAGCATTGCTGGAGCATAGAGAAAAAATACCAGCTAGTGACGCTGCCCTTCTAGTGATGCTGTTCTTCTGCCACACGTTCTTTCCGCCGCTAAATTCGTCGGATGCTGTCCATGTCTTGATCGGGTTATAGGAGATTATATTGTGTGATTGGATCTTTGTGGTTTGTTTGGTCAATAAATTAATGGGGTGCAGACATTTCCTCGCTTGCGTTTCCTACCATAAGCACCAACACCTCACAGTTTTGAAAATGTTTCTTGGCAGCCACTACAATTTGGAATAGATCTACTTAATTACCGTGTAGATAAAAATAGCTGACGGACACTGCACTTGGTACCGGTTACGTGGTTATGAGGTATTTTACCTTATATTAATCTGTCCCGCATACTTCGAGAAGGTATAGAAGCATGATTTGTGACCTAATTGTATAAGATGGTGTTAAAAACTTTGCGTAAATAGGGGACGACTTCTCTTTTCTCTTGTTTTGGGGAACCTATGTCAAATCTATTCTTGGGCGTCGATGACGTAATAAAAGACAAAAAGAGCACGTAAACACAAGGGAAGTCAATTGGATTGATAAAGTGCGGTCAAATGCCATTACTTTCAGAGCTGCATCAATTTCAGTTAACCGATATTTCAGGCCTAGAAACTTTATGTACGTACGTGCGTTTTGATGAAAGTTCTGGCAACAGAAATATTCAAGTATTTTGCCTTCTTTCCCTAATTTGGTGATACGTTCACAACCGCATCATTCCGGTTCTCATGATGTTTCTTATCACTGAGTTGGTCGCCATGGACTTTAAAGCCGATAGTCTGTAAGACTTTAACACTCACCTGACAATTAACAGGGCGTTATCTATTTAAGAAGGATATACAAGTCTTATATTAAAAGAAAACAAAAACAGAAACAAGAAAAATATATTTGTGGCAAACGGCTTCCGCTCTGTGGTCAAAGAAAAAAACAACACTTACATTTTACCAAGTCTGTCATCACGTAACAGAAAAGTAATATGGGTACGGGATGTCTGCTGTTTACTTTGGGCTATCGAGCAGCCCTTTTATCTAGGACATTTTATTAGAAGCATTTCGTTCCTGTATAACATGTCAATAACCCATAACAACCTTAACAACTACAAACACCTGCTTTCATATAGTGATAATGAAGTGTTTTCTGATGACAGTTGTAAATATTTGCTTTCTTCAATGATTATTTCGGAAGTCTCAACCATTAACCTCTCTCCACACACCCGCCAACAGAAAAGAACTCCTACCCTTACAGAACCTACATTGTATTTATCAAATACCGCAACGTGTTCATAAGAAGAAACACTATTCCACTGAGAATTTGAGAAAAGATTGAAAAGCATCCAACCAGGGCTTCTCTTGCAGTCAAAGATAACTGATCTACTATCATATTGTTTACTGTTGTGAAAAAAAAGCTCATGAACGCATATCATTTGGCTGACATCTTACTCCATTTTTTCCTACATAATACTGTCAAATGTTTCAAATGCTCATGTTCTGCCATTAAAACCCAGAAACAACTTTTAACACTGATATGTGACATGAAATATAAGGACTTCCATTTGATAAACAGGTTGAAAACTATACCCTGCGATCCTCAGTAATTTCCCTTTATCGCGCTATCACAGGATCTCAGCCACGCTAGGTTGTCATCGTGTTCATTAAATAAGCATTTCTAGACCGTGGGAGCGCGAGGTTATCACCCTCTTTTAAGATTGAAAAGAAAGGGATGACCTTTCCAATGAATTAATCAACAGAACACTAAAGCCTTTTTCCCGCCCACGCGTGAGTGAGTTCGGTTGGCCAACAGTCGTGCCTTTCTTCTATTTAGTGAGTACATAGGAAGTGTTAATTTCTGGCAACGAAACTCCCACGATTAAAATTCCTCTAGCACTGCCCAGACAGACTGGATATATGGAAGGATGAGATGAGAGGGGCACTGTTTTATTTCGTGTTCCATATGCTTGCAGTATTCGTCTTTCTTCCTTCAGGGCTTGTTTACCATTACCTTATAATTCCTCTTTAAACTAAGAAGGACACAAAATAAACGAGAACATCAAAATTGGGAATTTCTCCTTATCACAATTCATATTTCTAGCAGGTCGGTGGAGAAAAGCGTCGAGAAAATAATTTTAAGTGCTGTTCAAGATAAGACTTCTTTCTAAAAAACAGTGACAACAACAGTAACAAAAAGAACAACCTTATAAGAATATGGACAAACTTAAAAAAATATAGAGCAAAAAAAAAAAAAACACTATAGGGCAAGCGATTGAAATAACCCAGTGTCTTGGTAACATGCCAAAGAAAGGAATGCCTGAAAAAAAAAAAAAATCATAATAATAAAAACAATTAGTCCAGCTAAATTGATGGCCGGGGATTATACCTTTGTTACCTATCCCAAGTCAATTAAACTGTTTACAAGTTCACTTCTGAAGTGGCATGACAAAAGGTTCCTTTTATTGGTACATCGCTTGGGTATTGAAATTTCAACAAGCCGAGCAGAGCCAAGATATTATGTAAGGAATTATTAGTTTTGCAAACTGTCAACAGCGAATTCGAGAAAAAAAACAACCCCCACATGTGCCAATGTCATACTTCTTGGTGGCCCAGAAAGAAATGCATGTATATTATTTTGTTAACCAATTACCGAAGTTAACCGGCTAGCCGATTAAGGTTCGAAGACAGAGGAACAGTCGTTTTCAAGAATCTTTGTACAATGATCAAAGCAAATTTATTGTGGGGAGAACGTTTAATTAATCCTGTAGCCTGAAACTCTGGAACTGGCTTAAGTCCTAAGCATTAACCTATTTACCAGACCTGCACAGCAAAATTAATGCTAAAGATTTGAAGAACTTAGTGATAACCTCTTGGTTTCCATGAAAGCTCGCCCCTCCGACAGAAGAGCTTTTGAAATTAATGGTATTTTAAAATGCCATTAATCTTTGTCAATTTTCGTTGGGTCATTCGGAAACCAAGGGTCGTCGCCTTTCCTGTAAACTTAGTAAAAGCAAACACGAGTATGTGCTGTTTGGAACGTAATCTAATTTTATATTGAATTGAACTTAATTCATACAGTCCATCGTTGCTTTATAAGTTTGTTTCTAATTTCTAAGTCTACGAGCTGATCTCTGCAACCCAACACCACATTAAAGTGCAATAAATGCGAGTGTATAAGTACGGGACAGGCTCGATTCATCAGTCAACATCGAGCTCCGTTCAAGTCAGCATAGTTACCTATTTTTCGAATTGGACTGTAACTGGCTTTCCATGCGTCGGAAGGCTCGTGTGGTAGAATATCTTTAAAATAATCACTAATCAAGTAATGTCATTTGCATTTGGAAAGACTTCCCGCTTTAGACACAGTTGCAAGCAAGTTCCAGGCCAATATCAAGAAAACGAGTTTGGCCTATTCTGAACATAGGCATTTCAGCATGATAAGCCACTTACGATTTGCAAATTTTCTTACATGGCTCCGACTGGAGGCTTAGTGCACTAATACTACTGAACAAATCCCCTTAGGGTTAAAGCACGAGAAAGCAATTTCTGTTGTTTTAGTCCCCTCTGATTCATGTTAGACTTCTGGCATCAAAGAGAGAAGTACATTAGTTAGAAACAACGCGATATTTCCCTTTAAAAATGTTCTCGAAATGTTATCTTAAATAATTTCAATTCATCCGTTTTGAAGAGGTTTTAAACTATTTTTCTTTTTCGAATTGCACAAGGCCACTTATGGTAGTGATTATAACCTTTTTTTTTTCCATCGGGTAAATTGGAGATACAAATGATGCCGTCAACAAAGGGGCAGGCAGCATCGTCGAGTGCAGACTGGGCGTAGGACTTGAGATCGGGATGTTTCGGGTTCAAGTCCCGCTCTGACCATTTAGCTTTAGTTGTTTTTCGGTAGACCCTAGTTCAACTCCATGAGCCAACTTGCCTGCCTCCCAGCAGCCGGGATTTTTAAGCCTATTAATTTGATATATTTGTTTCTTTCAGTTTTTTAAGTGACATGTCTGTGAACTAGCTAGGCGTAGCTAAGCGCATTGACCACTAGAAACAACAACATTTGAACAACTTTTTTGAGCATTTTCTCTTGGAACCAAGATCGAAAACAATGGTGAAAAAGTTTAAAATGTAGCCAGGTAAGAAACAATTGTAGGGAAAACATCGTGACCTTTCAGAGTAGTTTACTTTTGAATACTGTCTTGCTGAAAGCAATACCAGTGATCTAATAAGCTTCTAACCATTCTTAAGACGGTGATTAACACAGACCCCCCTTAATATTAACAGAGTTAGAACTAATCGTGCCGGAGCTTTAAGTCTGATAAGATTTCAGATAAAGCCATTCTATAGGGTGCCTTGCATACAGGATGAAGCGCCTGAGAGTTTAATTGACCCATCAAGATTCAGAGGGCGGGAAAAACTTTACTGTCCAGCTATCGAGTGTACGTTAAATTAAAGGTATTGGGATGGGGAATCTCTTCTCACTGGAGACGGTATTGAATCACTAAAAGGATATCATAATTCCAAAATCAATATCTCCAAGCTTCTAATTTGGCGTAGTTCGTCGTTGTCGCCAGGTAGGAAAGTAGCAAAGTCAACCTAGCCCCTCCCACCTTCAAGGAAAAAGACTTGAGAACGAGGTTGTAGTAAAGTATTAGACGACGCCAAAGTAACTTAAGCATTGTCTTCAAGATATTTATTCCAAATTACTATTTACTTATCTCTTTTATATTGAAAAATTTAAACGTCAATCATCAATAGTGACCAACATGTGTCCAGGAGAGACTGGGCACCATTGGGTTTTAATGTCATTTTTCTCAAGGGTTGGGATAAGGTTGGAGTACCCGTATGACCCCACCTAATAATTTTAGGAATTAGAAATTGGACCTGTTTAAAAAAAACTGGGTCTGTTAAAAGTAAGACTTAGTAAGGAAAATTTTTCGCAAACGAAAAAGTAGCACATAGTCTGCCTTTGTCTTTAAAATTTTTGTAGTAGAATATTTGCTCTGAACGCGGCTCACTCCTACAAATCAACTGTGAAAATAACATGCTTGGATGCACGTGCTCATGTCCGGACGCCACACGTGATCAAGTTCGGAACAGGAAATGTAAACTAGAACTCCTTTACAGGTTGGTTCTCTTTCTTTTGTGCCATTTTTATTGGTTCTATCCTGGCCACATGTTTGGAAAGCAGTGTGAGTCTATAACTACGTACACCATGCCGTTTTGTTATCGCTTGTTCTTAGGGTTCCTTTATGTCAATTTTGCACACGCGACAAACATTTGATATCCGCAGACAATCGTTGCCTGCACTACGGAGTCTCAGAAAAACTGTAGTTAGCCACCTTCATGTGTTATATAATGCTCACAAACTTACACCATGCCCTAGCCGGAATACACAACGTTGCAGGCTGTTCAACCAGCATTATTGAATCGTTCTCAAACTGAGTGATCATGGATTCATATAAAACATAACGTCTTAACCAGGTTACAACGACTATAGTCAACTTCGTTCCCAGCTAGGGACTTTTCCCACCCCGCCCTCAAGCCAGGGAAAAGTCCCTTGGAACGAGGTTGCGACTATAGTGGCTGAATCGTCTGACTGGGTTCATTGTGAGGAGTATAAATGGGTAACAGACACCCTTACCATTGGGATACTGAAACCCCTAAACTATACTAGACCATGATCGACTGAATTTGTGACTCTATTCTAGACTAGGCACCAAAAACCGTCCCAGACAAGGTATTTTCTATGCAGAAACGTTATCACTGTCGTAGTCCAACATACGATGATTAAACCGATATATTCCAAACTCACTTCCTTCTTTGCGAATTCTATTATAGAGCCCCAGGTAAAAAGAAAAGCCCTGTTTAGACTAAAGTATCGATAACTGGGCACTTTTCGGGAAGATTATACCCTATTCTAGAACAGAACGGTCTGATTTCTATACACTATCCCAAACTAAACTACCTGAAAACCACACCCTTTATAATCACGTAGTTCAAATACCACCCCCCTCCCCCCAACCCCGCTCCAGGACAAAGGGCTAACTAACCACGCTTCCAGGCTGGTTGGTAGGGTCGGGGTGCGCGAACTGAAGTAGCAAAACGTTTGTTGTAAGAAGGGACACTTCAGATTGGAAGGGCATTTTATTGCACGCGTACGTTCTGTAGCAAGGCATCTCTGCGGGATTTCTACTAAAACCAAATTCGCGTTTGATAACCCGAAATCTGTCTGCAAACCGCAGAATGTCTGCCAACATATTTCAGTCTCGTCAGCTAGCTCCGTTCCTGTTCTATGTTGCCGTGGTTTGGAATTAAGAAAAGAAGTTTCACTTCGTTTTGAGAAACTTTTGGGTCAGTGGGTATATATGCGACATTACTTACATTACGTAGCGTGACAGAACCCTGCAATCCTTTGAAGTTTGAAATGAAAGTATTGTACTTCTAAGCTATCATTTTTAAAGTGATGGAATGTTGGAATAATTATAGCTTTTCCTTTCACCGATCAAAAAAAAAGTTAAAATAAACTGCAAGCGGTTAAAATTGACAATAATTTTTTTTGTGCTTTGCATGTCGAATGTCGCGCGAGACATTTTTTAATCTTATTCTTAGAGCAGGAAATATCGGAAGAAGGTTTTACTCTTTTTTTTAACCTCCGTTCCCTTCACACTTTATAGCTGTTGAAAATACTGGGTAGTTGCTAATCCTTTAAGTTTAGCCCCCCTCAAAGCAGCTAAAAAAAATAAACCCCGAGGGGTTTGAGAGTATGACTGCGGTAAAGTGATGGTCATCTCTAGGATGTTGTGCTATCTTCGGTAATCAGGATTATAGATTACTAAAGGTCTCGATGTTGATCCGTTTGTGTTTTGTAAAAAGTCAGTTTCTGATACCCCGGCCGATCGACAGTAAATCCTCAGGAAACACCCGGTGATTAACATTGCACCAGTTCTGTAAACGTATGCTTGGGATAACGTTTAACCGATTAGGAAAAATCTATGTGGCAGACATGCGATTTTCGTCATCAATAACATAAACTATTTCGGCCACCCGAACTGAATTTTAATCCAGAAAAACTACGTTACAATAGAGGAAAAGATTATGGCAACTGATTAGCGAAAAAATTGTCCGGCTGACAATTGGCAATCTGTACAGTTTTGACAATTAATTAATTATCCTGTCTGAACATTAATATCTTTACCTGCAAAGGGTCAAAATTGTGGCAAGCTGGTCAACACTCGGTAAACTGTTTGTCTAGGACTTGTGAGCAAAGAGAATATGATTATAGTCTCCTTTAGTGAGTCGTGGTTGTTTCGCGCTACTAGCGGTTGATTTGTCAGGCTATCTAATAATTCCCCTGTACCAGGAGAGTAATTGTTGTTGTTTTTGTTGTTGTTGTTGTTGTCTGCCGGCTGAGACACAGCTACGCTACCAACAGTTGGCTCAAATCTTCTGAGAGAGAGAAATTAAACTCTCGTAGGATAGAAGATCCTTTTATGTTCTTTAGTTTGGAATATTTGCAAAGAAAGGAAACTCTTGGCAGTTATAAGTTTGTGGTTAGCATAAACCTAAAAATTAGGCATGAGATTTGGGAACACGAAAATCTTTTATAGCCCTGCTATAAATTCTGTACAGCACCTTACTCATCTAAACTACCATGCATAGTTTCGAGAAGGTTTGAACAAGAGTAAGGGCAATCATTTTAGTTTGCCTTGAAATAGCAACTCAAGGAGGAAGATGAAAAACCATTAACACTTCAGCAAGCATCACCAATAAGTAGATTAACACGTCGGCTGAAACAATTTATCACTTTTAAACAACTATTTGAAAAAAATCATTCTAATAATAATAATCAGTTAAAATTAAGTTTTCCGGTTTCGTGCCAGACATACAGTTATTTCCGTCTTGAAATCTGGCCGAAATGTGCCATAGAAATCATTTCTTCGTTACAGCACGTTTTGTGATTAGAAATAAGAATTAAGCGCATAGTCTATAGTTTGACGATTCCCTCCACTTTTGTTGTCTGTCTAATGAACTATTTCAAAATATGGGAAGCCTGGGAACAAGGTTTCCTTTATTGAAGAGAAAGCACTGGGAACAAGGTTGTTGCCACCTGACACATCTCTGCAAAACCTCCTTGGCGTTCACGAACCCAAATTACCTGTGAATACAACAGGCTCACACGCGTAACAGCCAAATAACGGAGCTGTGATATCGTCTTTTAACCGTTTAGTTGTCACCACTTTCATTGTTCGATTCGATGCGAATGGGAGTGGGGGGAGGTGGTATTGAAACAGATGTTACAGAGTTGTTTTTAGAATGTAGTTATTTTCATTCTCTGTCAGTTGTTTGTCAGTTTGTTGCTTCCGTGCAAATCCGTTGTTACTGAGGGTCTGTTTGACCACACAGCTGTTTTACGTTGTTTATCTTGGTTTATTAAGAGCCCTTATTGCTAAGTTTAGTCTTCGTCAGTAGACATGTTTGGGTTAGTGCCTTGATGCTTTGGTTATTCTGTTAGTCAAGTCTATAGTCCAAGGTTATTCAAGCTTTAGGACACACTAGGAGTTTCTAAGTTTAGGTTGTGTTGGTTTTCTTGTCTAAAGTGTTTGTATATTGTAGGTTTCCGTTTAAGCCTAGTCTTCGTTCGTATTCATTTGTTATTGGCAGTTCTCACTCCGCGTTGGTTCTTCTAGTAGTTCTGTTTATATTCGATTTTTTAAGTAAGTTCCGGAGATGTCTCTGGTTTTCCAAGGTCACCTAGTCTTGTACCCAAAACATGTTTAAAATTAAGGTATATAACTGACTAGCTATCAGAATTAAGTTAAGGACCCTCTTGGGTCCTGCGTAATATTTGGAGATGTGTATATTCTAAATTGCGGAAGCTACACTATTCACTACTTTCACTATTCCTAACATTTCATTGTTAGTGTTTTGTGTTCAACGATACTAACTTATCCATTGACAAACATTAGTTGACAATCAAGTCTTTCAAAATTGGTGGAAAAAGCCCTCCAAAATAACCAGATTACACTTCTTAGACGCAAACATGTAAAAACAGCTTCTCTGAAGTTTAGTTTTGCTGAACAGCTTATGCTACGGTGTTACTGTTGTTAGTATTCTCTTCTCGATGTTTCTCTTCTACGTTTTGGTCTTCCAACACCCACTGAATTACGGCGTAACAACATCTTATCAGTCCTGGCAACTGAGCACAAAAGTAACCGGAGCAAACAACAAGCAGTCAAAACCTGTCTGACCAAAAATTTATTTTTTTTGAGATAATTTTTTTTTTTCTTCATTAAATTGCAGAAGTTGACGAATTTCATAAGTATTGTGGCTTGATTTAGTATTAATTTCCATTATTTCTTGACTTCTTTAAAAAAGTGAAATCCAAGAAGGCGGATTTAAGATGGCGGGTCCAATGACGTCATTTGCCTTTTAATGACGTCATTACCAACAAAAATGGTATCTTAATTTCACAACTGCTTAAGTTGTGTGTATAACTGCGATGATCAACCATACATTCACGCAGTTAAAATATATGATGTTCCATAATTATGTTCATTTACATTCTTCAACTTCTACGGGTATATTACGAACTCACAGTGTGACCAGCTCCCAGATGGCTTGATGAGCACTGCACCGGTATCGCAGAGGTCATGGGTTCGAATCCCGTTCAGGTCTGAATTTTTTTCAGGCTTTAATTTCACAACTACTTAAGTTGTGTGTATAATTGCGATGATCAACCACACATGATAGCAGAAATGCTATCATCTTGTAGAGCAGGCTCAGGGCCATCTAGTCAATGTATATTTATTTCGCTCTACCTTAACAGAACGAAAACCAAGAGGGGCGGCTCCATCCACCCCCTCCCCCTTCCCCTACCCTTGTACCATGGGTTAACTTTACGTTTCACAATAGACCATTTTATAGTTGTCTGTGCGGTGGCCTTTGAAAGGCAGCGAGGTGGAAAGTGTACTTGTTTTGATACAGACCTCTCCGCTTTTATAATGTAGTTAGTAACGTAGTTAGGATTATCTAGAACAACTTTATTTACACAAGAAAAGCGGTGAGGTCTGTATCCGCCTGTCTGTATCCGATGATCAACCACACATGATAGCAGAAATGCTATCATCTTGTAGAGCAGGCTCAGGGCCATCTAGTCAATGTATATTTATTTCGCTCTACCTTAACAGAACGAAAACCAAGAGGGGCGGCTCCATCCACCCCCTCCCCCTTCCCCTACCCTTGTACCATGGGTTAACTTTACGTTTCACAATAGACCATTTTATAGTTGTCTGTGCGGTGGCCTTTGAAAGGCAGCGAGGTGGAAAGTGTACTTGTTTTGATACAGACCTCTCCGCTTTTATAATGTAGTTAGTAACGTAGTTAGGATTATCTAGAACAACTTTATTTACACAAGAAAAGCGGTGAGGTCTGTATCCGCCGGGAACAAGTTTACCTCCAGGCTCGCTGTCATTCAAAGGCCAGGTCACTGAGCAGACGATTATTTAAATTTGTCCCGAGTATATATAGCGATCTTTAGACTTGCTCAGGCTAAATAAGTTGTAATAGCAGGTTTATGTTTTATTCATTTTCTCAAAACCAACCTCTTTATTTGACCTAGGTATGGCTATGAAACCTGTCAAACGTCTTTGTTGAATGCTTTTTTTGTTGGCTATTTTGGGGGCTCACCCTGCACAAAATCTGGCAAATACAAATTCAGTATATTTAGCATAACTGTACGGTAAGTTTCAGCTAAGGTGATTATTGAAATTGATTGTTTAAGGAACCTCTTGCTCAAGGACCTTCCAACATAAATGTTTTGAACATTTTTGAAGATTTGCTCGCTTCTTATATTAATTTGTACTGGGCCCTCTTAACTATTTCTCTCTATTACCTATGTCCAAAATACACAGAACTTTTATTTTTTTTTTTATTTGTTGTTTTGCAGAGAACGGCAAAGACAAGTGCAAAGAGGTCATGATAACGCATAATTGTTCTGGCCCTGGTTGTTCGAAAGGTGAAAAACGCTATCCACCGGATAAATCACCATCCAGGAGATAGCGTGGTTTGATTTATTAACACTTATACACTGGATAGCCATTTATCCAGTGCAGAGCGTTATCCACACTGATCTCGAACAACTTGGCCCTGCTATTCAAACCTTGCGCTAGGTGACACTCTCGTTGGCGTTGGCATCGATGTGGTTTGCAAATGCAATAAGGAAAATCAAATGAAATGAATGCAACTATAATTAACGATTTACACTGCGAGTGATATGCAAAAATGCAAAAGCTTTTTACGCGAGTGCCTACGGCCATGAGATTTTTATTTTAGACACAAATGGCCAATTTCGATAGTTAATTGAGATTCTGTCATGCTCCGAGACTTAGGGAACTAAAGTAAGAGAAATCACAGAGGAGTTGAAGCACGAATAAGCAGTTATTTATTTTGGTTTTCTCCTGCAAGTCTCTTACTGCGCTGGGCTACATATCAAAGGATGCCCCAAAATTATGGAATAATCCTACCCCATTTTATTAGAATTATCTGTTTTGCAAATATTTTGAAAAGTTTCTTCGAACACATTTGTTTCAGAATTTCCGCTCATTTGTTTGGGCGAATTGCTTAAACAAACATTGCACAAATTAAAACAGTTTATTGTTCTGTAGAATTTTTTCCCTTCATGTTTGACCGACAATTTTAGTTTAACTTCCGAGAAATTGTTGACCTTCTTCCTTCGCTTTTCCTCTTTTTTTTGTTTGCTTTTGTTTGTTTTTATTGTTGTTATTTCTCGGATGGAGGGGTCGGAAAATTATTCATTTACCAAAACGCAGATGGTGCATGTTCCATGTTTGTATGCATCCTTGAGGTCTATAGAAAAACTGCAGAACGCGAAATGTTTTTATAGATTTCAAAATTGCTATCATTATTTTCTAAGAAAAGATTACAAATCATTTCCTTTTTACATTCTCTACATTCCACAATCTATGAAGTTTTAATCACATGTACTTTTAGTACACTGTGTATAAAGAACTCAAAGCTTGGAATCTGACTTTCAGAATTTTAAATTATGAACGAGTCATCGAAACGTAATTCGGAATTAAAATCACTGAAATTTACATCTGAGATGGCGGCGATTGCGGTTGCAATTCAACATCCAGGACATTCGTGCACTAACATTTTCAAATTCAGACTCACTCAGCTAAAATACACTCTTTTTTATAAGAACGTCTAATTTTGGGGCTGAGGCTGAGCGTTCTTATTTTTTTTCGATTTGAGGCTGAAAATGTTCTTAAGACGTTCTTAAGTAAATACGAACTGCACAATGAACTGTCGTTCTCCGTTACTCAAGACTTTTTTATTTAGAAGATTTATCAACTTTTCAATAGTGCTGAACAAAAAGAAGGAGG
>OMLO01000194.1_pt1 | contig 33976 bp, 10 predicted proteins | sample 1674811 | NCBI WGS metagenome assembly OMLO01 (sample SAMN06265003, study PRJEB25207) | coral metagenome | isolation source: Coral host | place: Mexico:La Bocana,Puerto Morelos, Mexico | collected 2008-11-13
CTGTGAGAGTTAAGTGTCTTGCCCAAGAACACAACACAATGTCCCCGGCCAGGGCTTGAACCCGGACCACTCGCTCCAGGGACGAGCACACTAACCATGAGGCCACCGTGCCTCCCACACTTGTGAGGTAAAATTTGCATGAAATTCTTGCATTGTTTTAGAGCTGGTATGTTGTTTATCTGCAACCTCCATTATCTAACTTTTTTGACAAAAATCACAGTGCTGCCATCTATTTTCCTCCATTGCTCCAATGCAAAACAAATATTTCTGCACTAGAAATTCTTCAGAAATGACAAGACCTTGCTCTAGGAATTTTTTTCTCAACCCTATGCAGTTTTCAATGTTTACACTTGCTATTTTTCCATGCTTTTAACTTTTCCAGCTTTCCAAGGCTCGGGCTGAAGGTTGACAAAGATTCTATGCAATGAACCAAAATCTTATCTGGTGAATTCTTTTGCTACAGTGTATAGCAGCCAAAACAGTATTGGCCAAAAAGACCTGTTTTTGCAAATTGCAACTTTTCAGATATTTTTTCTCTGCAAATAATCAATCCCAGCATAAAGAACCTCTTGGTAAGAAATCTTACCAGTGCCAGGCACAAAGGTCTGTAAATCTCAGTTCCTAAGAAGTAGTGTTATAGTGTTTTGTACAGAAGGAAAAACAGAAGGAAAAACTTACTTGTTTTCTATGGATAAGGACTTGTACACTGGGATGCCGTTTGATCAGATTGCAGACAAAAGGTATGACCAGCATTGCACCTGTCGGGGGAGCAGACAGAGCAAGTCTCGACAACCGTTTGACAAAGGCTGCAACAAGATAGGCTGGAAGATGGGTTGACATCAGAAACAGGTCAGCCAAGTGGAAAAATCTTGCCTGGTACTTCACATAGAAGATATTTGGCTCAAACAATGCATAGAGCTTCTTGAAAAAATCTGGGTAGTCCAGGTTGTGCTTGTGGATGAGAACAAAGAGGCCATTGAGTGCTAAAAGGCTTGTCACTCCACCAGTATTGTATGAGTCGGTTAGAAAATCCATCAACAGTTTTGGGTCAGTCATGTGTGGCAACACGTCACTGTGAAGGTTGAGCAAGACTTTTTTGTGAATTTCTGATGTCAGCGGGAGTGCAAGAAAAGCAATCCAGACAGTGCTGAAAACTTTCCTGTGTTGCTTTAAGTCCAAAACTTTGTTTTCAAATTTCTCACTGCCACCATTTTTACTTTTCTTAACTTCAGTGAGGAGATTGTTCAGGTCTTCATCTTTATCTTTCATTTTTAACAGATGCAGCATTGTAAAGACGTTTTCCACAAGATATTGGGCCTGACTACTGGTACCAGTTGCATTTGAAGTGTGTCCAAGAATTTTTCCCAGATTCTTAAGCACATAAAACCTGACATCGTCATACTCTAAATACTCAGCAAACCTTTCGATACAATTTTTCATGCTGTATCTCCCATCGAATAAAGCATCGCAGGTTTGTCTAAACAGAACATTAGGAAATTTCTTGACTTGTTTAGCTTCTTCCACGAGAAACTTCATAAGAGTACAGAGGGCAAATTCCTTCACGTTCTGCGATCCAATGCGAAGTAAATTCAAAAGCCGTCTTAAGGCAACCAAATATTTCTCGTGCAGCCAGTAGTTGAAAACATCCTGGGGATCTGAACTCGTTTCTTCTCTGACCCCTTTTGTTGCACTCTTTTGTTCAGGTTGCCGATGTAACTTTCCACGGGAAGAAAACGTAGTAAAGATTTTATGGGCTGATCTCGCAAATGCTACCAAAACTTTCTCCTCTTGACTTTCTGAAAGTTCCAGTATGTCCACAATGAAGTTTGAATTGGTATCGCTCTCTAAAATAGCTTTGGTTTTGTCTTTAATTTCTTTAACTGTCTTCGAGACGTCTGCTCCGTCCGCCATGTTGGTAGTTAGCCCACGTGCTTACAAGCAATACTCCGCTGACCGTTGCTTTCACTAGGGCCCAGAGCCCTCACACTCGAAATAATTTCTAAGGGTGTGCCTTTTTTTGGAGACTTTTTGAACTGCAGAAAATTTGCTCATTTTCGCTTTAACGTGAAAAGAACCAAACTTGAGATCATTTTCTGTTACACTGTACTGGCTAGAAGAAGACTACTGTGGGCATTGTATTTATAATTCATTCTGTGTCCTCTCCCAACCCTCTCCCCACGCTAGTACCCTAGAGAAAGCAATCTAGCCAGATTGTGCATAATATATGAAGAACTACTAGTAATTGCTTATAAAACTTAAATCGGACATAACATTCGTGGAAGATGATTTTAAATATACATTGGTATGTATTGAATGCATATGTTATTTTTTACTCGAGTAGACGACAGTCATTCTTTATATCAATCAGTACTACGGCTTCTAACAAAGATCAACAAATAAAGGAAATGTTATTTTAATATAGTAATTTAATTTTTAGATAGCTAGAAGGCCGACAAGGGGAAACTTGTAAACTTAATAGAGCTAAGGATTTTTGAGGAATCTGTTGGGTGAATTAGCGAGGGCTTGGAGACCAAGCATATTTACCAAGTCTACAAGCGAAATTAAAATACTTGTGAAGCAATAAAAACACATATTTGCAGGTGTGCAAGAAGTTGATAAGTATATACATTGCGAAAAAAAATATATAAAAAATATATAAAGTATATAATATATAATGAAAAATGAAATAGGAAATTAAAAGTTTGTAAAAACTACTCAAGAGAACAGAATTCGGAGAAAAATTCTTCGAAATAATTAGAATGCAGTATCCATAGCGAGTTGCGTGCTTTTGTGCCGCGCGTTCATGGTAACTAGACACTGTGACCAGTGCACAAGACAACTTGGCATGACATCAAAATGCGAATAAATAAGGACCGCTGGGGTATATTTCGCCGATATTAGAGCCAAACGCAAAGGAATTCTTCGTATATTGGTTAATTAAAGCAATGAGTGGTTACCCGTAGGTAAATCATTGCGACTGATTATGAAAATTTTTCTTATCGCTCGAAGCTATTTGTCGATGAAGTTCGAAGTAGGTTGTACGCAGCTAGCTTGATCTGCCGCAATTTGAATGAAAGACCCGAGCAAATTTTATTAATGAAGTCTTCTCTCTTTGCAGGTCGCTTCTACAGCCTGACATGGATCTAAAGTGGGTAATATCTGAAGAAGAAAGAACTCGCCACGATGCACTGTTTTACAGCCAAAAACCTCAAGACAGATATCTATCTGGTGAGCGGTGAAATATTAAATTTTCCAGAATTTTTTTTATATGGTGGTAAACACTCAGCTATGCAAATATTTTTAATATTTCAGGAGAGCAAGCTCGTTCTTTATTTATACGATCGAAATTGCCTCTACCGGAACTGAGCAAAATATGGTTTGTATAAATATATTTTGGTTATTTTGCCCTTACACTGTCGAAAAATTAAAATCGATTTTTGGTTGAGCATTCGTGCGATGTTTTTCATGGCCTTGCCATGGAACCCATCAAAATAATTTGTGGTCATATCTCTTCAGTGATTTTTCTAGCATTCCTTTTAATCTAATGCGAACTTAAACCGTTTGCACTTGTATCCCAGCGACAGATATTTATGAAACCAGCGCGGCAGATTCCGAGAGTTAGTTCTGTTTTATCTAGAATCGACGGGATGACGGTTTGTTTTGAGTACAAATGTATTGTGTTTTTGTTTTGTACAAAGACTGAGATATTATCTGGCAAACACAATAAAACTTGTACAATTTGTATTGGTGAATTTAGAAGTCTATTTGACATCTTAAATGCGCAATGTTGTTATAGAATGTTGTGAATAACGTTTCTAAATAAGAGTTCTTTTTGCATGGAATCTGGAGTGACCTCGTTAACCTCCTATTTAGTATGCATGAGTTCACACTGAAACACTGAAGCATGCCAGAGCGTGGGAAAGTAATAGACAAATGTCTTTACTGGGTTCTACTTCCTAGCAGGAGAAAAAAATATATGAAAAATTGTAAGCCTTTAACAGTTGTATCAAAAATGTCTGTTATTATTAGTCGGTGACTCCATCCACTCATAACCTCATGACTGATTCCTAGCTCATTAACACATACCATCACCTTTAATCCTCCTGTTATAAATTATAGACGTTCGTAGACAATCAGAGTGTGATTTTGTTTTATATGTTATATTTATTAAGTCTTGTGGCCCATGGCTAGTGATTGTTTTTGTTGTCAAGAGTGAAGGAATTTGGTAGCACGAAACCAAATTGTGTATTTTTTTGTGTGTGTTTATCTCAAATTTTGTATCCAGAAGACATAAATATCTGTGTCACTGTGACGACAATAAACCTAAAAAATACACTCCACAATCAGTGTCAAAAACAATGTTGTCCTCTGGAAAAAGTCTACATTGAAAGGAATTTCTTTAATTTTAATTGCTTATACAGTATACAGCTTCATTATGCTGTCTGGAGAGGCCATCAAAATTTGGGTTCTATGGGTAAATCTTTGTTTACAATTATTATATTAACTTAAGCACTTCATTTGCAGCCTGATCAAGTCGGAAAAATATCAGCTCTAAATAATGGAAGGGCCTCAGGGCAGAAAGAAAACTATTTTCTTTGGCTTGCCCTTTGTGGCTCAAAAGTTTTTCTCGCTCCCCCAGCCTTCCTTCCCTCCCCCCCCCCCCAAAAAAAAAAAAAAAAAAAGAGTTACATACTTTATAGTGTAATTTGACTTTCTGAAAAATTTTAGAAAGAATCTTTACTTGCCTGTGAGGCAAGTGGAGTAAAGGACGGGATCCATTAGCCTGACTGCAAAGTCTTCTAGCCCTGGGCTATTTGGACATGGCTTTCTTTGCATGCATAGGCATGTATGACATGATTGACTATCCTAAGGGATTTGAGTCAGATATAATCAGACTAATACTAAGTGATTAATTATTTTCTGATACTCACAATTTTACACCAGATGTAAAGGTTCATTAGGTTTTTAGAGGGAATATCTTTGATAATAAAAGAGCTAACTTACTTGACTAAATCCTATATGCTCCTCGCAAGGAATAAGGCTTCCTGCACCATAGCTCAATGGACCCTGTTATTTGTGATGTTTTCAACCTCACCCCATGTCTTCCCGATATTCTCCAGTTCTATTGTCATTGTGCATCTCCACAACTGGTTTAAAGCATTTCACTAAATTCCAAGTATTCATAACAAGCCTTATACTGCTTGGAGTCAGTTTGTATGTATCATGGAGTCTTCTCTATGCAAAGTCATTTGCCATTGTCATTGAGGAGGCAGTGGTTAGTGGTTAGGGTGCTGGATTTGTAAGCCGGAGGTCCCGGGTTCAAATCCTGCTCCCTGCCACTGGATAGATTTGTCTTTGGTGGTCCCGAATTCAACTCCTCCACGCTTGTAAATAGCCAGCTGGTCAGCCTCCTACCAGTTGGGATTCTTAACAAGTTTCTGTTCTATTTGCATTATTTGTTTCCATTGGCCCTGAAAAGCCCTGTTGAGGGAGTGGTCAAGTAATGTATGTATGACTGTATATATGTATGTATGTATGTAAGCAAAATGTAAGCAATAAAATCAGCAAGGGTCTCTTACATTTTCCGAAGATGTGCTACAAATCTTAAAGCTACTATTAACGTCATTGTCATGAATGGTCTTGTTAATAGGAAACTTGCCGATGTGTCAAGAAATAACAAGTTAGACATTGCTGAATTTGCTGTAGCCATGCATCTTATTCAAAGTCGTTTGAAAGGCACCGATATTCCTCTAAAGCTGCCTGAGACACTGAGTCCCACCTATCTGCCCCATGTGAACATTCCTCCAGTGACTGACAAGGAGAAAGCAGTGTATGAGAAAGCTTTCATGTGGAAAAATAATGAGAAGACAGGATACATTGATGGTAAGGCTGTGTGAAGTATCACTAGATTCTTACATTTTAGGACTTGCAGTTGTATAATAGTTGTGGTTTAATGTTGCCGTCAGTGTTTCCCTTTGCTTTATATTCATTATCATATATTGCTATACACCAGAACAATTGATAATACCAAATTTTAAGAAGAGTAAAATTGAACCACAGCATATATGTTTATGCACAATATGTTGTAGGTAAAAATGAAATCCAGGTTAAAATGATTTTAACCTAGTTTGATTTGAAATTTCTTTAAGTTTGTCTTCTAACCCTAATTATTCACGATCCATGAAAAATTAGGGTTAGAAGATTTCATTTTAACCTGAGGCTCATTTTGACCTTCAACATATACATAAATTCTAGGAAAGTATGCTGTAATGCTCTCCAGTTACTTCTTTTATGTTAAGTTCGTCACGCAGTTCTAGAAAATATCCGTACTCTCCCAACTTAAGATACTGATATTTCCTGGAGAGTGGGGGGTTCTCTAAGACCAACAAGTTTAAAGAAATGTATGAAGCTTAATTGGAATTTTCAAAGTGGTAGGGGCCTTGGAAAAATACTTTCTATTGGCAAGGTATGGATATTTTTTTGAGCTACTCATGGACACAAAGCTCTCTTATTTTTCTCCAAATTTTGAATTCTTCTTTACATTATCTTCAGGAATTTTGAAATTAAACAGTTAACAGTTTTCTTTTGTTTTGCTTATTTTAAATGGTGGATGTTTGGAAAGTTAGGGAATGAGGGTCCAAAAATGTTTTATTTTTAGCTGTACAAGATCTGTAAAAGGTCTTGGCAGTTTCTCCCAACATCTAAGTTAAGTCTACAGAATGGCCAGTTTCCTCTATGACATGTACATGCTGGGAATCACTGTTGTTGTATTCGTCATCTTGGACAGGATATTTGTTTTGATGAAAACATCTACTGTCATTATGATTTCCGGCAGACATAGACATCTCATAGAGAGAATTGGCCATGAACTGTACATTTAAAGTGATGGCCATGACAGGTGGGTAAAGGGGAACAGGTATCAACCTGAAAATTGAAGTCAACATCCAAGCAGTTGTGAAGCAGTGGCTGATTTAGAGATACAGCAAGCTCTTAGCTGTAAATGTATTACCATGTAGCACATTCCGCCTGGTAAATTGGGTCAACAAAATCATAAACCTTGTGCATTCATCTTCTACTTGTTGATACTTGTTTGCCTCAGTTAACAAATATTATATACACTCTTTTGAGGCCTTCCAAGGGGTAAAAGTGACAAGTGACACGACCCTAAAAGCTAGCAATACTGGAATTTCTAATCAGCAAAAATTCGACAGTGACACAAGAAGCTCTAGAAAGGAGAGTGATATTGACTCTTTTTGACTTTTTTTGCCTATTTAGAAATTGTATTCTCTTGTGAGAAGAAACATGTGAGCTTTTCCATTGAGTAAACTCAAAGCGATAGTGATATTCAACTTCATGCACAAAAACAACGGAGACATTTGCTTTCGCTGATTAGGTGACATCAGTACACAAATTCAAAAGGATGCAACATAGCGAAATGGCTACCCCCTATGAAAGGCCTGTCTTATCAAGTGAGAGCTAGTTAAACCCCAAAGTGTTGCACATAACTAACCAATAAGCTCGTTAAATTTAAAATAAAGATCTCTCCTTGTGAAACAGTGTTAATTAACTTTTAAACAGTCTCAATATCACAGTGTTATTATTCCAGCTGAGACAGCCTGTTCTATCCTTGCTGGGTCTGATCTTCCAGAGGATGTTCTAGCAAGAATTTGGTGAGTTCATACAAATTAAAAGTAAATCTAGATTACTTTCAAGAAAAATTAGTAGTCTTCCAGGGTTGTCAATAGGTCTTCAGTCACCCTTTTCCTTGATCATCATGGTTAAAACAAACTTGTCTCTTTGGTAAGTTAAACAGACAAAATACATTTTTACCTGTAACATGAAGTGCTCAGGCGTCAAGTAAACTCAACTCTGGCCAGTGTTATGATTGTAGTTATGATAATTACAGCCCTGGAATATATTGATAATGTCTTTCTTGTTTGTTGTCAGTAAATATACTGTAAACTTTAAATAACAACTGCCCCCACCCCCAAAAGAAGCAACCCTCTGAAAGTAACATAAAAAGATTGTCACCCCTAGTAAATCCTGAAAATAGTCATCCCCCGAAAGTAATGAACCCACTCACACCCCAGTAATTACCGGTAATTTTTTCCTGTCAATTGACAATAGTCAGGTAAAAGTTATGTACTACATAACTAGTTGATAATTATAAATGTGTCATATACATCTCAAACCTTGAACCATGAGGTCTCACTTTGTGTCACCTCATTTTGGTTAATATGTCTTGAACTGCTTTATTTTACAGGAACTTAGCTGATATTGACCGGGATGGTAAACTCTCCCTTGAAGAATGTTTTATAGCACTTCATTTAGCAAGATTTTCCAAGCAAGGTACATAAACTAAACTTTTATAACTTTGAGTATGTGACTTGAGTGCAAAGTAAAGTTAGTCTTTTGTTGTCAAAATGTAGATTTAAAAGAAGCTTTATGGTTGCTGCAACTTTGAACCAGTGAAATAAAACTCTAGCTAATGGTGTCTCAGTCAGAAGTTATGAGAAACACAAGTGAAAGTCTGGGAGAACAAGAAATGCTATGGGTCCGGAGCAGTGAGTGTTTCCACAGCTTTTTCAAGTTCTCCCAAACTTTTGCAAGTGTTTCTAAGTATATAACTCGATAGAAACACTATATTTTTTTTTGAAAACAGCCTAAGGAAAATATGGGACAGTGTGATCATTTAAATGTTTCTGTGTTTCTATTGAGTTTTAGTATAAATTTACTAACAGTCTATCATGAATGCCGTACTCTGATTGGCTACGCTACTCACTATCTATTCACATAGCGTGTAGCGTAGCAGCATTCACTAGGGGCTGCTTCTTGGCTTTGTGTTTTTGAATAGTCTTTGAAGAGGATTTAGATTAAATTTTTGAACGACTAGTGATTTATTCTAAAACAATTAAGATATTCTTCGCTCTCCAAATCATGTGTGTTAACTTGGGTTGCACCCTTGTCAACTATCATGCAATAGAAATCTCAAGCTCATAATCTAATTGTTTAATAGAAACACAATTTTTAACCCATCAGACTGCATATTTTCTTTGGGTTACTTTCTGGTTGTAGGGGTATTACACATGCTGTGATTGGATGTTGGCATTAATATTGTATTGCTCCAGAAAACATCCATACCCCTCCCACAGGGAAACTTTTGGTTTGATCCCATCTCCCCTCCACACACAAATTCCAGGTAACTACACCAAAGTTTTTCCTCAAAAACATATGCCTCCCCCCCCCCCCTACCTCCTGCCTCCTCTCTCTCCTGTATAGTGAAACATTGTATTTCAATAATTAATAAATTGGACAGTACAAGATGATTGCACTCATTTCTCAAATGTGTTAATTGAATTTTACTTGGTGTGTTAAATACTGGTAGATGAAATGTGTTAATTAAGTGATTAAATCACTTCACACGTCAGGTTTTTCAACTTTTCACTTGCAATATCATAAAAAGGCAATTTCTTTTGTAGATTCACATTATAAAATTGTTTAAAGAATTATTAGTTCAGCAAGATTTTTAATTAAGAATCAGATCATCAATGATCATCAAAATCGGTGTTGTGTTGCGTTCTGTAGGTAACTCACTTGAAGGGAGTGTAAATGCAAGATCAATTCTTAGCCAGGAGGTAAATAAATTTTCAGATACTTTCTTTTTTGCAAGTACCCGGTACCTTAAAACTGCTTGTAGGGCTAAGTTCCACTTTATGTATTTAGATACTGGTATACAACTACATGAATAAAATGGACTAAAATTGATTGAAAACCTCACAAATAAAAATGGTTGGAGTTTTCTATTTTTCTTTCACACTCCAGAAATATTTAACTTTTTGTTGGAATGTCATTGCAAAATCTCTTAACATGTTTGAGAGTTCACAGCCTCTGTTTTTGAGACCATGACCTTTTAACAATAATTTATTCCACAAGCACACATTGGATTTGAGATGGTAGACGACTATTCACTAACAGGGAGCATAGCTCCAAGCTGGCTAGGAATTTTTTCATATCCAACAGGTGCAAGTGGAATAATATTGTTTTATTAAATATGCCCCCAAATATAATAAACTAACGAAAAATAAAATAAAAACACCTCCAAAAATTACATTTACTGCGATGTACGCTTGCCATATTTGTAAGGCTTCACGCATATACCGTTATGGTTTAGCCAATAAAAACTCTTCAATTGCATTGATCATCAATCTGCTCTGAATAGGGTGCTGTAGTCTATGTGCAAGTGACATTTCTACAAAGCATTTTTGAGGAAATTCCAATTAACGCCCAACTGTTACTCACTATCTCTTATTGTTTATGTATAGTTGACAGAGGAATGTTATGATAGCAAGAAATTGAGGTTTGTATGTTAATATTGTTACTACCAGTAATAATTCATTAGTTTGATTTATAATTTTGTTGTTGGCACATTTATGTCATTGCTTTATTTTTGCAGGGAAACAAAATAATGTTATTAATTTTTTCAGCCATTTCTTGGTAGTCCTTGGTATCACCTTCATTTTACTTATTTTTGCAGGGAAACAAAATAATGTTATTATTTTTCAGTCATTTCTTGGTAGTCCTTGGTATCACCTTCATTTTACTTGTTTTAGCACCCTTTTCCCTGAGGTTCTTTCAGTATAAAAACTGAAAGTGGTAATGATTACACAGTTTAAAAGGAAATTCATATTAGGGTTAGAAGAAGTTGTGTTTAAAAGTTTACAATTTCACAGGGAGAATTGATAAAATATGGGGAATGTAACCATCATTGAAAAGTAAGAGTTCTGTTGGTAAAGTCTGCATTGGACCACATCCCCATCTAGATGGAATACTACTCTTTTGGAGAGCTACCCCCAGCATTGAATTCACAGGTACCCCATTCATGCATCTTAGTGGAGAGAGGCACTGTCAGAGGAAAGTGTCTTGTACGAGAACATCATGCAATGACCTCATCTAGGGCTAGATCTATCCAAGACTCCTTGATCCAGAATCCTGACAGCGCAAAGCATTAGGTCACCATGTCACCCTAAGAGTGCTAAGATCGAGTTTTAATTTTTGTGTTGCAGACTGGCAGAGGTTCAAACAGAAAAGCGGAAACGTCTTTCACTTAAGGTAATATTAGTTTTACCTTGAGGGAATAACAACAGCAACCATTTATTTGTACTCACACAACTTATAAAATAATTACAATAAACATTGTTAAATTAGTAGAGAATACTGCCTGCCCAAAATAACCATAAAGGCTAAAAAGAATGGGCAGAAATAAGTTTAAGATTTTGGATGAAACCCTAGTGTGACCATTCAAATGAAAGGTAATGGGCAGTATTTTCAGTAGTACTGTTTATTATGCTGTACAATTTGGTTCTTGCTTTAAGTCTGTGGACGAAACCCTACTGTGTGACCATTCAAATGAAAGCTATTGAGCAGTTCTTTCATTTGGTACTGTTTATTATGCTGTACAAGGTGGTTCTAACTTTTATGTCTGCGGATGAAAGCCTAGTGTGTGACCATTCAAATGAAAGCTATTGAGCAGATCTTTCAAGTGATATTCAATGGTCGTCAATATGTTGATGACTAGTGTACATGTGAAAGCTAATATTTTATCATCATTTATACATTGAAGAAAATGTCAAACTTTGATGTTCGACTTTCTTTAGAAGGAAGCTTGAGTTTTAATAGCATATCGTTGAAATCGTACTTGCATTTCGTTCCTGTTCTTCCAGGAAAAACTGTGCCATGAAATAGCTGGTGATGTAGAAGAGGAAACCATGGCTCATAAGATCCAAGACGAATTGGATCAAGTTGAAAGACAAGTTTACATTTTGGAAAAAGAAGAAAACGAACTAAGAAGGGTAAGAAATAAAAAAGTCAACCAATGGAAACACTGTTTATTGCATGCTATGGGGAACGTAGCTAGTCAGAAAACGTGTTGAATGTTCTTCTGTATCAATGGCGTATTTCCGCCATTTTTAAAGTGCCTTGTGCCAGCAAGGTGGATTTCCACTGTCGCTTATCTCTAAGCACGTTGACGTATGTGAAAATTTTCAACGCCAGTGAAAAGGCAATTTTAAGTGCTAACTTACGTGCGTTGACTTGCGTTCCCTAATTTGCAGCGCGGAGTTTTTTTTTTTACAAGAAATTTGTGTACGTTTACCGGACGTAGGCTCACGTTGAGATCGCGAGCTTTCTTGAGCCCAGTTCAACTTTTTCGCGTTCGGCTGCGTTTACGTCACGGTTCAACCAATAGCATTCTTGGATTTTTTCTTACGTGCCACAGTTCCTGCATCCATAATGCGCCGCAAACTGTATTATTCTACTCAGAGTTAATTCGCTCCGACGAAGGGCTAACGCTCGAAACGTCAGCTTTCGATTCTCTTGACGGTGGCCAAGTCACATTATCAAGCCAGTCAAGAAAACCAAAGTATCCCACCGTCGCAGCACCACAGTTTCTTTAGAGACTTGCCCTTTATTAATAGGTAAATATGGTCAAGAAATGTAGAGCAACGGCAAGACGTTAACCAGGACCTGGGAACGAGGTTACACCAGGGCAGTAACCTTTTTTTCCCGCCAAAACTTACCGCGCGTTGTCGTCCCCACCCTTACCCCCAACGGGGAAGGGTGGGCGGAAAAAAATTTTGGAGTACATTTTGAAAAGCCCACCTTAAAAACACAAAAAAATGAGCGGGGAAAAGGATGGGCAAAGCGAGGCTTTTGCTTAGCACTACACCTGTGTACGTTTGTAGACTCGGTAGACTCACAGTGATTTGTCCAACAAGAAGATCACTTCTGAAAACACATGTTCTAATCTATAGCAAAAACAGAATTTCTGCCTTGTAATGCTCTGAGACTCTTTATGTATATGTTATAGTACAAGTAAATACAAAGCTCAATGTTATGTCGATTGAAACGCTTTTTTGTCATGTTAATAGTACCATTATTAGCATTGATAAGTAACAATAGTTCAACTTTCACCATTGTGTTATCGCTACAGTGCTCCGACAAGCTAAATCTAGTAAATTCGAAGTTTCGTTAGTTTATTCAAGTTGCGAAATGCACGTTACTAGAAAAATTGATCCATTTCGAAGATTAATCCATGGAAAACACTTAAGTACTCTTAACACAACTTAAGTACAAATTAATACAGTGTGCACCTGTTACTAAGATATAAAACTAGGCCGTTGTTGCCGTTGTTGGCTTTATTTTGGTTAATAAGCTGTCGTTTTTTTTTTTTTGCACCTAGCTTTTTTTTAATTTGCGCGCTTTCTTGACTATGTTTTTTTTCTCGAAATTTCCTTTTCAATTAGCTCTAAGCGATATCTACTCCATGTCTTCATGGTGTGAGCGACGCTTGAGCGCTCAAGCGTACTAAACAGCCGAATTAGCATGTGTTCCTCACTCTGATTTGCATTTTCTTGCAGACCTTGCAACAGTTGAAGGACAAGTCGAAGAGAGAAAGTTTCAAGCCGTTTGATCGAAGTTTTCTCATAAAACGCCAGGCTACAGGTAAAGACATCTTTCGCGGCGCAAGCAAGAAATACAAAGCGTCTCTTACAGATCAATTAGACGAGGAAATACAGAAACTGTGGAGAGAAAATGGCGACTTGAGCGGTAAATACCTCCTTCGTAATTTCTAAATTGGTTTGCGTGACTGAAAAACAGTCGTTTTTAATCCCACAGGCGTTTCATTCTCACGATTCTGCCATCGTGTTGTTTGTACCATATAATTATTCGCTATGGCTCGGGCAAAATCCCCTTTAAACTGCAAAGAGTTCTGACCGAAAATTAAACATTGACCGGTAACCATTTTGACAGGTTTTGTACGGCAATTAGCTTCATATACTAATATACGTGCCCAAAATCTCAGTCAATCTTTAAGAACGACCCTATCTAGGCCTGCATGTACACCTCGAGTCCCTCTCAGAAGTGTTTGACGGATGAAAAACCTAAGACGAGATTGTGCACAAACGTTTAAATGCATATTTTGCTTTTTTTGCTCCAGTTTGAATAATTTGAATAATTTGAATCGCGTCGATTAGAAACTTGACAGAATGGTATTTGTGAGTTGAATTTCTTTTATATTTTTCTATATTATATGAAAAAAAAGTAAAGAATAGAATCGTCAAATTTTTGTGCTGCCTGAAAACGAAAGATAATTACTTGTTGCCTCGTTTCTAGAAAGTACTACATATGTTTTAATATAGGTTATTCTGACATGTTTTGGTCGTGAGGCAGTAATTGTCATATCTAATTCACCATAGTTGGTCAAGTGCAATAACCTTTGTCTGCATAGATGTAATTCCTCCCGAAGCATATTGTTCGCCAGATCTCGCTATTTGTATTTTTACGCTGTGTTTCTGCCTTTAGCAGGACGTGAAATTTTATTCATAGATTTTCTTCTTGAGCTAATTATAACAAGTGTTTTTCTATTTTCACCGGTAATAATCACATTGACCCGTTGTAAACAGTGATTTTCATTTAGGAGGCAACGACGCACTAGAGTTTTATTTACGATTTGATATCGACCGATGGGAATAGTGTTAAGTTGATTCTAAATAACAAATCCAAGAATTATTGAATTAAAGTACTCCAGTATTTTAGTAATATTTAGTATTCTAGAAGTGGAGTAAAACGTTTACGACGGACGTTCGTTGACAAACTGTTAATCCGTTGGTCGATGGATTGTAACTTCGACACACAGCTAACTCATCTAGCTTCTTAAAATCCGAGAAAGCTATGCAAGGATCGCTTTGAATCGTATCGAAGAATTTGCCGAAACGGGAATGTGTTCCCTCGACAGTAAATACGATTTTTCATTTGCATTCTAAAAGAACTTGACGTACATTACAGCTTAGCGGGAAATTTTGGTATGTAAAATCTTGTTACTAAGCAATGTCGCTGTCTTTGAAAACAGCCGATCATGGGCTCATTTCAGTAGAACTTTCTCTGTCTAACTAGAGGTTTTCAAAGAGTTGTCTGTATCTCTGAACATTTTTGATCTGTGTGAAGTTTGATTAACAGGTTATTTTTGTTTTGAGTGTATTGTTTGCTTCGGGTGTCAGAATTATTTGAAAAATGCAATTATTAATTCTTGGTGCCATTCATTTGATATTCGGCCTCTATAGGGGTTTTTATTTCCAATAGCGCCATCTAAGGGATAGACCATTACATTTTTGATGAGGGGTTTGTGCAATTTAGGCTCCGTTTCCACCGCTCTATGGAGTTCGGTCTACATTCTTTCGGCCGAGGAGCGCGGGGTCCCTTCCCGAACAGCGGCTGCATATTTGTGCAATTACCAAAATAATTTCCACACAACATAAAGCGACGTATGAATCTTTCCACGCAGAAGGCACATACTTGCTTGGAGTAACTTGAAAAAAAGTTCTTGCAGGACCATAGTATTCTAAAATTTACAATTCTTACACGACCCTGAAAAGGAATTCTTGCTCAGAAAAATTGCTCAACCTCCTCTCTCCTCCCCTCTGAAAAGTATTTTACCCTTTTTCCAGAAATGGCAGTAACGCACACGTTTGTATTTTAACTCGCATGTTGCGTGACCTTTCTGTAAATAGTGCGCGAGTAACTTTGGGTCCCATTTGTTGTGTCAACAGATTTTGGTGCCTCGATATCAGAAGAGCCTTCTGGACCAGTGTTGCACACAGCAAATATAAGACAAGACCAGTTTGGACGCACAGTCATCGATTTGAGTGAAAACCACGAGCCTTCTAGCTCTAATTCTTCCGAGAGGTCTTCTGGTTCATCATCCCCAGCTGCTAATGGAGTCAGCAACGGCATAGATGCGGACAGATCGCATTCTGTTTACTCAAACAACAGCGAAGAATTGAACCAACAACTAGACGAGACTTTGGAGGCGAGAAGAAAGGAAGACCAATTTCAGGAGAGCAACAAAGAAGTTGAGAAAAAAACACTTGATCATGCTGTTCAAGTAAGTATCGCTGAAGGTTCATACAGAAAGGTATTAAACAAATATAGCAAAGAACGGGCGAAACCAACGTCTTTCAGTTTTCTACATGAAGATCTACAAATTTTAAACATCCAAGGTTTGATTGGTAACTGCCTTTTACTTTTATTCGATTAGAATATCATTCGAGACGTGTTTCTCACATGAATTTGCTTGACAGGAAAGACAATATCAGCTAATAGCGCCAGAGTGTGATTGAGCTTTCTATGCACCATCGTTGTGACATCGTACCGCATTATTTTCATTTCAAGTTGAGTCGTCTCGTAAAACGTTGGAAGCTGCAGCTTTTGCCCAGTGCAGCAAGATGATTTTAATCTTAGTTTGACAGACGTTTTTGGTCATTTTCCTTCAATATATGTTTAGTGAACAACCTGCAATACTGTTAATATAATTTACCTGACGCAAACAGCACCGGAGGAAGTTGGAAACTAAGTTATCACTCTGAAAACACATCAAATGTTTTCCGTCTATTCTACGCCGCGGGAGGGATTTACAAACGCAAAGATCACCGGTCATTTTGTATTTACGGTTGAGGAAAACTCGAGAAGGGAAATCAGATTGTTTGTCGTGACGCTATCAAAATTCAAAAAGTTCCGTTTTCAAAATGTTTTCCGTCCCCACGAAAAAACGAAAAGCCGGTCTTTTCAAATTTCTCCGGTTTGAAGAGCGTTTTCGAAAACCTCTGTTTTCGTGTCGGATCAGTGTGGAGGGTAGGCCTGATCATAGATATAAAGCTGCGTTAACGTGAACGTGATATTCTAAATATTACCGTCGTTAAGACCGAAACATCCTAGTATCGGAAAGTAATCGCCGTATGAACTTATGAACCAATATGGCGATGATTCGCTTTGAATTTTACACTGTAGGCCATTTCCGATCTTGCATATGAAAACAAGTTTTGCCAAAATCACGTTTATTTTCATGAATAGAATTTACAGGCTAGTATACGCGGTTATTTAAACTTGTGTCAACAAACTTGATATTGGCATGACTAATATTATTACCAAAAGAGAGTTCTTTGCATTTTCGAGAGTCTGACGTCATGGTTGCGTATCTTGGAAAATGTAGCCTTCTTTTTTCCAGTTCATTATTCGTAACTGATAGCTTTCTCAATTTTTTGCCAATTTAAATCATTTTTTCTCGTTTTTTTTTTTTCATTTTTCGTTTTTTTCCTTTTCTTTTTTTTTACCACAACACTGCTGAAAGTACTTAAAATTTTAAACTTCTACTTACAAAATTAATGCTGCAATACTCTACAATACCACAATACTCAGTTTTACACTGCTTACACTTTTCTCACCTTTTTGTAAAGCACAGACCAAAAATTAATAATTTACTGACAAGCACGCTACTAGTGTTAATACTGAAAAGTAACGCACACTGCTACCACAAAAAAAAACTAATATTACTTCGCTGAAGCGTCAAGGATACACTACACAGAAAAAAAGATAGAAAAACTCGAAAAAGTAAAGAAATATGACACCTTGGCTTTCATTTTTTTGTCTCATTTTGGTTTAATATTGCCTCTGATTTTTTCCTATTTTTTTTTTCTTCGATGTGATGGTGATTTTGTACTAGGCAAAAAAGGCTACATTTGATTTTAAACTATTAGTTGCTTGCTTTTAAACCTAAAAACGCACAAAATCTTTCTCCTTTCTAATCCATTTGTAACCTATTATTTTTAGGTAGCCTTTGATATGAAGGAAATTTTGTTCAACGCAAAAATGTCTTGATTTATCATGATGTAACACTTTTGAACTTAATTTTAAACTATTTGTTGCCGGCTTTTAAACTTCAGTACAAAATTTCTTCCGTCCGCTCCCTAAACGTATATTTTGACGGCTGTTACATGTGGAGAGCGGAACTGAGATCTTTTTTTTCCTACCCCCCATGCCCTGTTTTCGTTCGCGGGTCTACTTTGTCCGTTTCTACAATCTGGAAGCCTGGAACTTACTAATTTCATATTGATGGAGCAACGGGATAACGCTAGTTAGAAGATTATATCAGTCTTATGTTATCACCTCTCTTCTTCTCTTGTTAGGACACCAAGAGCTTTTTGTCGATGAACGGTTCGTTGCCAAGCCATCCGCCACCCACGATAAACGGTGATATACCCTCGGAATCGAGGCAGCTTATCGACTTAGAATCCAAGAGTATTGTTAAAAGCACTAGTGTCACAAAAGACATGAACGGCAACAAGACTGACGACGAGAAAACGAGTTCTCTTCAGATGCCCGCAAAAGATGACGCACATACAACGGACAGGGAAAGACAAACATCGAAACCAAGTTTAGTGGAAGAAACAGTTCTTGTCGCCACGGCACCAACTGCTCAGTCTTCCGCGACAAGCAGAATGAATGACTTGTTCCTAAAACTGGACGAGGACGAGGGATTGCTTGGAAACCAAGCTAGGTATAGTGGCGGTGTCTATCTGTCTGTCTGTCTGTCTGTCTCACTCCGTCTGGCTGACTCTTTACCAGTCCGTTTCTAAAACTAGAATAGGTCAGGTATAATGGTGTTTTCCTCTGTGGCCCTCTGACTGTGTATGCGTCTAACTGTCTGTCTGTCTGTGTCCGTCTCTGTGTTTGTTGGTTTGCTTGTTTACGTTCGGTTGCTCGGTCGTTCCCTCATCTCATACCTAACGCGCGCACGTGGCCGCTAGAAAGCAATACATGACTAGTATTGATGATTTTCCGCTCTTTGTTATAGAACCACAGACGATGCCAAGTTGAGCAGCACCGGAGGATTGTCACCGCTCAGTTTGACGCAAGAAGAACTTATCCCTTTTGTTTTGGAGGAGAAGAAAAGAAAGGAAAAAGAAAGAGCGAAACAGAGGGAGTTAGATGACGAAATGCGTCGGACAGCTCGCAGAGAGCTTGAGGAGCAGGCGAACGAAAATAAACGGTTTGCCGAGCAGAGGAGAATGACGTTCGAGGAGGAACGACGAAAACTCGAGCATCAAGTGTCTTTGGCACAGGAACCGCAGGAGGTAAAGAAAGCCCCGCTGTCTAAAGCAGAAGCTGGTAGGGTTATTGAACAGGAACTGGAAGAGCAGAGAATACGAGAGGAATTAACGCGTATAGAGATCGAGAAAATCAAGGAAAAGGAAAGAGCTGAGATGGAAAAACAGAAATTGAAGCATACGAAAAAAGACGAACATCCGTCGGCCTTTCAAAATAAAGATCTCCTTCAGAAACCAATATTTGACGAGAAAAAAGACTTTAAAGATGGCGGTGATTTTGACGGGCTTAGGATTTCGACCAAACGGGGGAGTGTTATCGATTTAAGCGAAGGTGATGGCGGTGTAAAAGATGAGTTGGATAAAAGACCTGTAGAGAATCGTCCAGTTCAGAAGCCTGGTTACGGTCATCCGCAGCCACCGAGACAGCCCCAGCCACAAGCTCAGTCGGAAACCCAGCCCGTTGTTCGTAGAACGAAGGATACCACAAAGGCAGCAGTGAACCGGAAGGCTGAAAATCGAAAAAGCTTCGTTGAGCTAGAAATTGAGAGGCAGAAAGCGAGGGAAGAAGAAGCTAGAAAGGAGGCAGAAGTTGCGCGGCGAATTCAAGCGAAGAAGCATATGGAGGGTAATAAAGGTGTTGAAATGCGAAGCGAGGAAACCAAACTGAAAGAACATAGTCCTAGAGAAACCTGCCAGACTAATGGATTGGGTGGAAAAACGCCTTCAGTTAAGAAACAAACTAACGTAGAAACAATTATTCCGCAAACAAACACCACTAATGTGGAATCCGCACCTCCTACGGACGAAGTCGATGCCAAACAGCGAATGCAAAACGAGACAGACAGCAGTGAATCAGAGTTAAAGAAAGCGGAGGACGAAGAGGCGCGACGGAAGCGACAAGAGGAGAAAGAACTTTTTAGAAAGATGCAAGAAGAAGAAAAAAGGAGAAGGGAAGCCCAGAAAGCAGACCTGGACAAAATAAGAAAAGAGGTCGACCAAAAGGAAGCCGAAGAGTTGATGCGCTTGAAGCTGTTAAAAGAAGAAGAGAAGAAGAAGCAACGAGAACAGGAGCGCAGACTAGCAGAGGAACGCCACAAAGACCATACAGAAAGACAACAGGGGTATGAACAAGAAGCAGTGTCGAGGAAAACAGCATTTGCTGCGCATAAGTTGATTCTCGAGCAGCGAGTTTTAAAAGCGTTAGAGGAGACTAAACAAGAAAATGCTCTGTCGAGAAGACGCGCGTCCAGTTTTGATCACCCGACGGAAGGGTTAGATCAAGACGAACCCGCCACTAAAGCAGAAGCTAACGAAGAATACACCAGCGCTGGAGTTAAGCTAAGGAAAGCTAATTTTGAGAAGGCAGGAACCAAGAAGGATTCCAAGGAAGATTGGCGAAAGAAGCGGTATTCACTCAATGTTGAGCACACTCGACGCTTGAATCCCTCGCCGGAGGATGGTCTCCTGCGAAACTCACAGCCGGGATCTGTCGGCAAAAAAGCGCCGTTTTCCGCTGACGATGTGTTTGGTAAAGGAGCGCAGGCTCAAATCGAAAGAGAAGAAGAGTTGTTGCGTCGAGTTGGAGGAAAGATGCCTGCGAATGAAGGCAAACTATCGAAAGCGAAAAGTGTAGGAGATTTGTCTTTGAAGAAAGGACAAAGTGACGATCGGAATTCAAACAATGTTCTACGAAGAGTTTCGTTCAACGGAGACAACACTGATTCAGTCGACGGCTTGCCGACGTTTTCCGATTCAAGGATACAAAAGGAGCTAGAGGAACAGCGCATGCGCGAAGAGGTGGTGAAGAAGGAGACTGCAGAGCGGGAGAAAAAGCATCGGCTTGAAGAAGAGAAAAAGAAAATAGTTGAAGTTCCCGCTGGCAAGAAAGAGACGAGTCTGAATGAAATCAAACGAAACCCACTTCCCAGCAAAATTCAGGTGAACAAGTTAGAATGTTACAATGTGATTTTTCATGTGAGAGCTCAGTTCTTTATGAAGTTGCTTGAGAAACAAAATGGCAGGCACGCAGTTTCAGCCCTACGGAGATGCGCGCCAAAAAATTTGTGTAATTTCTCAGATGGCTGACACGGTGCGCGAAAACTGTCATTGCGTGACAACTAATCTTTGAGAGACACTTGAAGGATCTATCCAGTGTCACGTTATCAGTATAGCATTTTTCGATGGATGAGACTCACGACCCTGTGTCTGAATTCGCTATCTATTTCCCCGTCTTAAAGAGAGTTCACTTTATATGCCAAGCAAAGATAAGCCTTGGTCATCTTAGACGAGATCGTCCATTGTGCGTGACGCGCATAGGGAAAGGGAACATCGCCCCTTTTTCGTGTCACGCACGCAAGAGAGACTACTCGTAGAATGTGCAAAAGTCCTGCTACATGACTATTGACATTATTACATTATTGACATGACTATTGTCTTTCGTTAGGTAAAAAAGCCTCCGTCAAACCGAGATTCTCTGACTCATTCAATGGCAACACACTGGGAAAAGCTACACTCACAAGAAGGCAGTGACGTCAAGTAAGTTCTCAAACTCATTAATAATTCATCAAAAACAAAAGAAATATGTCAGTGAGGGTGTTTGGATATCTTCTGATCTTAATTAGAACACGATTTTTACTATTTTAGTTCTCGATTTTCTGCCTAGTTTAAGTTTCTATCGTGAAGGTAAACGAAACACTCAAGTCAGTGCTTGGCCACATTCTTATAAACCTCAAAGTCCGTGAAATATGCTCCGCCACGCACCGTACTTTCAACTCTTTTCTAGGTGTTTGGAAATGTAGTCAAACACGGTCTCTCGTGTATGATTTTTTGCATACGTTAAAGTCATTGTACGGTGGCGTAGTATTTTAAAAAGCAAACGTGCTCACAAGCTACGTTTGGAAAGAGTTTCCTTTTATCACTGACTTTGTTTAGGGTGGTTATGTTGTCCTGGATTTTCGTTAAGCTCAATCCCGCGTGAGTTTTAATATATAATTTTTTTTTCGTTTGTATGTGTTGTTTTAGGATTAAGATGGAGACGAAAAAGAGTAGGATCGAGGTGAGAAATTGTCAGCTCTTTGCTCAGTTGAAGAAAAATCATTTCTGCACGGTCATGTTTGTCTTAGAAACACAAGAACACCATTCATCCAAAAAAAAAAACAGACAGCGAACTCAAGGTTTCTTTTGTAAAAGGCTGCCAAACTGGTTTTCACTTCGATGAAAATAATCCGTGTGATTCAACTTTGTTATCGTAGATTGAGAAAGAAGAGGAGAGACGGAGGGAAGAGGAACTACAAAAAGAAAGGGAAAAAGTTATGTTGGAAATAAAACGGAAAGAGGAAGAAAGCAAATCCGAGAAACAGGTTTGTTAAAAGAACGGAAACCTTTTCCTGATTGTATCAACTGGTTAGGGAGGGTGGGCAAATGCTGGGGGAGTGGGGTAGCATTTACTAGGTTTGGACGAAATTAGGTCTCAGGCAACCCTCGCGGTTTTCCGTAGTTGCTAAGCAACATAACTGTTTAAATGAAATGAAATGTGAAGAAGAGAAAAAAGAGGTTATCCCTTTCGATTTTGTCTCCTAAAACAATTCAAAACGCAAATTTACATCTAAATAAACTTCACAATGAAAGTTCAAAAATTTCCTATAAGCATCATTAAATTGGCATCTGAGCCTGTTTTTGAAGGTGTTCAGAGTTTCTGCCTTCGCAATGTCATTAGGTAAATTCTTCAGGCAATAGAATATAAGACTTATTCTTTAATGAATTAAGGGTGAAAGTTTCTAAAGAAACTGTGGTGCTGCGTCGGTGGGGGTAACAATGTAATTTGGTTACATCAACTAAGTTGAAAATGTAAATTGGCCACCGTAACGAGTTGAAAAGCTGACGTTTCGATCGTTAGCCCTTCGTCAGAGCGAATCAAACGAAGGGCTAACGCTCGAAGCGTCAGCTTTTCAACTCGTTATGGTTGACAATTTACATTTCAACTTAGCTGATATAACCAAATTACCTTTTTCTTTAATGTTTGCACTGCTTTTTGATTGGATTATAAGAACTGGCGCAGAGTGACCAAATGTAATTTCTCCCTGCATCATCAGTGCACTGTTAAGCAGACATGTGATGAGAACAAAGAAAATACCGCCAAATTCTCAAAACTAAGATCAGAACGATTGTGACTATCACTTGAGTTAAGTTCTGTTTTGAAAGAGAAAGACTGGAAACTGGAGAGTATAGCGAAGTTATCATGAACAACTTGTAAGCAAGATTCTGTTATTGACTATTATTTTAATGTAAGTTACATTGAAATACCTGATTGCTTTTCCTTCAGCGAAAAATAGAAGAGGAGAGTGAAAGAAAGAGAAAAGCTCAAGAAGAGAAGGTTAGTGTCGTCTAGTTGAACATCGACGCCCGATTGCGCGGTCTGGTTTCGGGTCCTGGCCAGGGGCATTGTGTTCTTGGGCAAGACACTTAACTCTCACAGTGCATCTCTCCATCGAGGGCCGGGGGGTCACCCTGCAATTGACTAGCATCCCATCCAGAAGGAGTAGAAATACTCCGAATTTCTTCATGCTACTGAAGCCGGGATAAGCGCAGGCCTGTTGCACCACTTGACTCTTGTACAGACCTTATTTTTAATACTCTTATATTATTCTTTGTACGTAGTTCTTCTTGTTTAGTCAAGTTGTGATGTTAACGTCTCATTTCACTTTTCAGGAAAAACGTCAACAGCGAACCTTGGCCATGAAATCGTTATTTGAGAAAATGGGAGGAACAAAGTGATCAAATTTAATGGGTTTTTTTTTTCAAATCGAGCGAAATCTTTGTAGTTAGATATTTTATAATGTATGTAAAGATAATCTGGCTAGTCTTGACGCGCGCCATCAAGGTACTGGAAACAAGTGACCCAGCGTCGAGGGAACAAAAATGAGTTGTGACGTAAATGGCGGATGAATGCCTGGGTACTAACCTAGGGCACCGCGGTTTTATTGGAAATCTTACCATTGATAGGACAGGTATCATACAGGCCTTAAACGTTTAGAAAAACTGCTCAAAATACAGTCTGAATCAGTCAGTAACTCCTAGGGTTTATACCGTTTGGCCCGCGTACAAGTCCATCCTGTTTAACGGGAGGTACGATGGACCCAGACATCGTATGGCTATGAAAACACGCGGCAAACTCAACTTTCGATCTTTGTTCGCTGTTGGGACACTTGGGCTAAGACGTTTTTCTCTTTATACGAGCGATTTTTATACAATTTCTTTTTTTTTTGAAAACCGTGCCCTCGTACTTTAAATCATGATCACGCAGCGTATTTATAAAGTTTATTTAATTTGCGTTTTTATTTTATGTTTATGTCATATTGACCAAGAATAGTCCCGCGTCCTAGAGGCAGGTTTCCATATGTTCGCCACACAGTTACGACAGTTGTGCGATCCTTTACGACCATCGATTTTCGACCACTGCTTCGAAGGTCAAGATAGAACCGAAGTCTGTCGTTGAGTTATCGTCGTCGCTACGATTGCACATCGATCGCTGGAGAGTGGTTTCCGTATGATCGTAACCATCACTGAACTCTTTTGCAGCGATTGTAGCTATCATATTGAAACCAGCCTTGATGGATTTTAGGCCCAGTTTACAAGGAGGTGGTGTGGGTATCTGTAGTTCTGGGGTCACTCCAACACTCCCACATCTCTTGTTATTTTCATGGGCGTGTTTACAAGGCAGGTAGGGGTACCCTCCCTAGCTGAGCGCTAGGTTTGCCCTGGTTACCTGATTAACTGAAGCATAACTGGCCAGAGTTACCCTATCTGAAACATTTTGCTTGTAAACACGTGGTATCTTTGACCTTTTCCCAGCACTAGGGTTTCCCTACCTGCTTGGAAACAGGACCTTAGAAAGCAAAAAAAGTGTTCGCGAATTTTCGCGTTTTTTACAGTTGTAATACAGACTTTTTCTAATCATAAAACAGCTTAAAGAAACGGCTGGGTTTTTTCTTAACCCACGGAACTAGTTTTTCACAGACTGTTCCCGTGTGAATGAATATAAACAATTTGTATAATTTACCTTTGATTATTCAGATAGATGATGAGAATTTTATTAGTATACGAATTCACAATTATAAAAATTTCCTTATATCTTCAACCTTATATTACATCGCAAGAATGTTAAATGTAATGGTTCCCCGGGGTAAAATGTTTTATTAACATACTTTGGCATAAAAAGAAGAAAAGTATTTCTAGTATGGATAAATTCCTATTAATTAACCTTTCCCCAAGGGTAAAATGGTTAATTATTTTTGTATAGTTTTAGACAAACCTGAATTTCTAATGTGAACAGAAAGTTAACTTTATAAAGGTTAGCTCTACTCACTGTTTAAGTCACCATCGAATTGAGGTGATTGATATTAAACGATAGATTTCGCAACAAGTTCTGTAGTCCCTATAGTGTCTTTTGTTATGCTTCGTTGCCGGGGACTTTTCTTTCCGCTCCAGATCCTGGAAACGAGTTTGACTGGTGGAGTTTTCCACCTGGGAGAGAGGCCCTGGGAACGGGGTTTCCGTGTAACTCGATAAAGGTCATACTTCTTGAGATTTCGAGATTGGGATTTCGAGTCCGTGCATGATTTCCAACGACTTTGATCGTGACAAGTGCTATGTATCCAAACAGATTGTGAATTTTCAAATCGTAAGCCACGGGTTGTTTATAATATATGGGTTATTGACCAAGCTTGTTCGGTCAAGATGGCTGGATATTGGCCAAGTTCTTTTACTGCGCGTCCATAAACACGAAAAAAAGAACTATATGGGATAAAACACCAAATTTTCCTTGCGGGACAAAGCCCGCATCCCGAGCGGGCGAGATAGCTCCATCTTGCCCGCTCTGGTGGCCAATCACAGCGCGAGATTCGGTTCATCTTTCCCGCTCACGGAGCTAGTCATATAATAAAATGCAACATAGTCCATTTCGTGATTGCACACATGGAGGGAAAACAAGAGCGCGTCATGCCAATTTTTGTAAACAAATATGTTGCAGATGGTAATTTCTTACAAATTGTCCAGTTGACAAGTTGTCCGTCGATGTCGACAGGTGGCGCTATTCACCTGTAAAATGATCATATGCGTTTCGATACATCAGATCTAATTAAACAAAACTATATTTTGTTTCTACAATAAATTATCCGTTATATGAACATCGTCACTCGTATTTCCTGCTTGATAAATCTACGTACTTTTATTTCGTGATAAATTTGACGTCTGAGCCAAGCCATTGAACATCAGTCGATGAAGTCACTCTTGAAATAAAATTATCTTCAAATACATTAAAATTTCAGTGGCAAATCTTTTATGTATAGAGCTACGGTTTTGAAAACAAGAGCTCCTTTTAAATCATCTCTCTTTCCTTAAAAAGCGTGACACCCATCAAGTTGCTTGCCGATTTATAGCATCGATATGATACGGAAGCTGAAAGAAAAGCGAGGTAACTCGCCTTCATCTGCAGTCCTTGAAGCGGTCATGGTTTTCGTCTTCACAGTTATAGCGTTTCTGCTTATTTGGTGATGCCAAGTGTCAACAGATGTCACCAAGCCTAAACAGCAACGAAGGAAATCTGGTCTTTAACTGGCTTTTTGTCCTATAAGCATAACAAACCAGTTTTTGTCTTGGATTAGAATTCTTCTTGGATCGACGAGGCTGTTGTGAGCAGTTGAATCTGTTAATAAATACGGAAATATTATTTTTAAACTGAACTGCGAAGGGATACATCTTATACAAGAAATATATACAATATGGGTCTAGACTACATTTGTTCTGCGTGAATTTGGACAATGCTTCAAGGCTTTAGCCGATCTGTAACTCACTACTTTGAAATGTAGCGCTATGAAGCCATTTGGATGTTATAAATGGGACTTTAGTTTATGTTTTCAGTTCTATCTTAAGGTTCTATAACGCGACTGGTGTAACTATCTACAGACCATTACAAGTATATAGGTAGATTGTCAAAATGTCTGTGAGCAATTGTTAACCGTTATTGAGGTTTTAATCGATCTTGTAGAGGAAGCAAATTAAACTTTGGAGCGGGTTCGATCTTGAAGTTCAGAATGATCTTCTGGTGTTTTCAAGTTGATAACTCGAAGACAGCAGGTATGAACTCGAAAATGTCATTCAAAAGAGAAGAATAGAATTAGTTGATCAAAGGCAAATGATTTATTAGTTATAAAACCGTTTATTCCAGTAAAAGTACACTGGTAAAAAAATTGACAACAAGTGTTTCCCTTCCCGTCATCCCGGCATCTATCTGAGCGCGAATTTATTAAGAAGGGGATCACAAGACGGAGAGAGAGGGGGGTAGACGGACATGTTGCATATTCTCCCTTATTCCCTATTAATCATTGAATTGTTACCTAAATACCCTAAACGTCCGAAAGTAACGACCCCCTCGGAAGTAGCAGCCCCGAAAGTAACGTCAAAATATTATGGCTGCTGATAGACCCCGAAACTAGCGACCCCTCACTCCCGCCATCGATGTCGTCACTCATGTCAGGGTCGCCAGACGGTCAGGGACGGATTTAAGGGTTGCAAGCCATCTCTCCTTTTGAATAAGTAAAAAGTTATGAGAGCGAATAAAGGCAGATAGGCTGGACAGGTGCCTCATTGTAAATTCTACTTTGGGGCATGGCTACAGTATTTCTGGTGTGACAGTTGGCAATTAGTTTCCAATTCCCAAATTGCAACATTTTAGGGGCATACCTCATTTATTCTGCAATTCAAGTTACACCAGCCAACGTTCCCACCCCCCCCGAGCACCACTCTTGACGCCAGTTAACATTCCGAGAGAACTCCTTTCTTGACCACACGATTCTCGAAACGAGAATTCCACTGACCTTTGTTCGGGATCTGCGCACAAGAGCATGTCTGTCGTTCATCCTCACGGTTTCAAGGATGTTTCCTGGTAATGAGGTTGTCCATCGTTGAACGCACGGTAGCCAAACGAAAAAAATGTAGGTTTTGAATTTTACGTTGAATTTTGTGAGTAGATATAGAGTGAATGGTTAATCGCAAGAACTTTGTAAAACTGCAAAGGTAAGCCAACCGATACTAAACAACAAATCCGGCTCATCAGTGAATGCATGAACATGTTTAACTTGCCATGTATGTTAATAGCCGTTATTAGGATCGTCACGTAACGTTCCTCCCCTGAAGCGTTGTGTGACGACCCTACTACTGGGGTAACGAGTCTAAAGACTCGGAATTCGATCACGAGTGATCGTTTTAGTCTAGAAATGCGTGCTTTCATAAAATGCTCTAGAGAAACAATTTCTTTTATAGGGATTCTCTTTCCCAAAAAAAAAAAAGGTTTATAAAAAGTACGTGAGTCAAACCTAGTAAAGCTACCCAAAAGCTGCCGAGTACTCTACAATTCCATTGTCAAATTATTGTTCTTTTTGATTCATCCACTTGAATTTCAAATTATGCTACGAATACATTACCGCTTACGTGACAAGTTTGTCGGCATTAAGACGTCGTTTTCGAAAAGCGAAAACTTATTTGTTTGCCTGACTATAGCGGGGCACAAACAAGATTTTGTCTCAAAGACCTTAAAACAACGTGATGATTAAGAGGCTAAAAGCTGAACACCGAGGTGATAACCCTTTATCAGCTATCGTGGAAGGATTCATGGTTTTCCTTTTCGCTTTGTTCGGGCTTCTATTTGTATGCTCTCTCTAAATATAGACACTGGTTATTCTTCAACTGGCGCGCTAATTTTTTGTAACTCAAGTTGGTCTTCTCGGGGTCCTGGGTAATTTCTCTTCGATGCTGTGTACAGTGTGTATTTGAACTTTTGGTAGTGGTGAAGAGCACAATAAGTGGAGCGCTGATCTTTTAACAAGAAGACTTGGCACAAGTGGTGGATTTAGAGTGGTTCGACCGCAATTAGAGGGATCCTCACAAACTTGTAAATCTGGACGCCATTTTCGCGGTGAACTCGTACATGAATTACCAAGGAATACCTCACTGATCTCTGCGTTTAACGATAGTGTTGCGTATGTTAAAAAATATATGGTATGGCAAATACCTATCGTTTGTTATCTCAGATGGGCCGAGCCTTGGTATAAACAATTACACTACAGAAAGGTTTAAAATAGTAAGGCTCTTGAGGCTTTCATCTGACCTGGTTGGAGGAATTCGGAAATTTCTGTGCGCTGTTCGATCGACTGATTGGGTTTAAGATGAACAATTTAGTGAACGGTTCCGTGTTATGCATATGTATGACTTTTCCGTGTTAGCAGGTGTGAAAATAACGCTATGGTATAAATCTACTGTCAAAATAAACTGCCAGAAGTGTATTTTCGGACTCTTTGATCGGTCATCAATCCTTTTCATTGAGTTTTAACCTGCAGCTCTTATAGAATTTTGAGTGTCGTTTCCCGGCACCAACAGCTAGTAACTGGCTACCATGACAACGCTTGTGCCTATCAATAACGTCTCTGATAAGTCCAAGCTTACGGTCAAGTCTCTTACGTCCTTATTTATATTATTTTTCTTCAATAACAGTGGAACTACATAGCTCATGTTATTTTGCGCAGAGCAGCATAAATTCTTCATAGTTGGTGTCGGCTTTGCATTGCAAATCCACCGCGCCTCGTCGACAGTGTTATTAGGCAAAAATAGGTCCGCAGTGCATACTTACGCTCGCTATTCAACATGATACTTATGCAGGTTTTTGTGTGGAAGCGGGATGGCCGCCGTGCAAAAACACTTATATATACCTCACTGGACACGGACTAGAAAGCACGGGACAAGCACTTCACTCTCGCAGGCGCATTCTAAATAAATAAATTTAGATGGCAGTGAAAATGTGTTGGAAAGCCCACATAAAAATTAACGTCAATTTGTTGACAAAAAAAAATTTCATAAATACAACGGAATTTTCGAGTCCGGCAAGTTTCTGTATACGTATAGCAAGATTCGGCTGCTAGTTTATTTTTTAAAACTCTTCAATTTCACCCGTCTTCGCCCTAAGGATCAAATTAGTTCGCGGCATCAAGGTATGCTTACAAACAGGATAAAGAGGCTCAAATTGCAATATGTTTTGTAATGGAATTGGTCATGCATTTGTTGCGACAATTTACAGCTCATATTTCTAACATTTAACTATTTAATCTTCCTCACGTTGACCAATCAAAATGGAGAAAAGATTCCTTTTCCTAAGAGTTCTGACGACCTACCGCTGTTCAAGAAGCCTGATGGCTTATTGTTCTTTACTGCATGGTGGTAGTATGTGGTCACTTGGAACAGCGGTAGGTCTTGTGAATCATGAACGGAATCGATTCCAGTCTTGCCGGCTCTGTCAGTGCTGACCGAGCGCAAAGGACTGGGCTCGAGATTGAATCTATCAATCAATTTTCTTGAATATTTAACTTCAGTTTTCATATATTAGCATTTTGGTCGTACAATTGTTTCATACGGAGGCCCAAAGAAATGCGAAGCGTTAACTCTTCGTCTGCTGTCGTCGAGATTTTGATGGCGATATTTTTCATGGTTTTTGTGTTTGCACTTTTTTGGTGATGAACACGAAAAGAAGGAAAGTTGATTCAGCAATAATGGCCGGTCTTCAAGTCCTTTTAATTTAATTCTCCAGCGTGAGAGCTATTGAACTGGTAGACGGTGTTTTTAGCTGCTGGGGACAATTGCAACTTGTAAAGAATTATTTCTGAGGTGTATTTTAATGACAACAAGAGAACAGATACTTTCAATTAAAAGACCAAGGATCGAGAGTCACTGGTTCATCGGGTTCACAGCCTAAAGCTCTCTCGGCAAAATGTGATATTCGTGAATTCTAGATGCGGAGAACTTCTGCATCACCACTGTGAATACTGCACTCTGCACTAAAACTTTGTCAAGTGAAATTGTACTGAGATACGTTCAGTTAGAATGGCTTTCATTTAACCAAGAATTTTTGTCCCATGTTATTGTCTACCTATCCATATGGAGGATGTACAAGATGTTTTTGACAGTTTTTTCTTTATTATAAAAACGAATTTGAAATGACTGAGATGGTTTTGGTTGATGAAGCTACGTATAATTTAAGTCTGAGTTTCGCAATAAAATTGAGCAGAAATTATACTGAGTTGATGTGATTCAAACAGTGCCTGACAATATTTTGTCAGTTCCTTCTAGGCAGAATCTGCTTCTGTTGCATAAATTTATTTCTAACAATGAAATGATAATTATTGAAAATGTACTGTCCATTCACTAAGAAGAAATTTTGATCGAAAGAAATTGTAATCGAAATTGATTAGTTAATATTAGAAAGACAGCTAGTTAAGGATTCTGTCAAGACGTTAAGGTTCTGTCAAAGTCCGATTCGTTGCCGAATGCTTCGTGACCTTCACTCCAATCAAACGTCGTCAGTTCCCGTTGCGAATTAAGTTGCCATGGCAATTATTCTTTACTAGAGAATTGTTATTCAAGACTTATGGACTGATCACGAACATTTATCTCGCTGTCGAGCCAAGCTTGATGCACGCGCGCTAATAGCGCGAAAATTGTTCGCAATACAGCTGCGCAATGGAAGTGGTCGACATGTTCAATGAAGTAAGCTTCGAGACTGGCCCCAGTCGCTGTTTAAAATTTTTTGTGTGGCGAGAGAAGATTGGATACGAGTTGTAGAAGATGGCGGCGCCGAAAATCACTTGAGATGATGGAAGCGGTTGAATTGGTAAATGTCGGCCATAAGAGCAAACTCATAGCTTCTGTATTAACGCGCCATTACTTCATTCTCAGGGCCTCGCGATATTGTCCTCTTATTAAAACGGGGAAAAGACAAATTCCTCAAACGAGGTTGATTTAATCTGTTCTGTTTACAGCTTTCTCGTCTTTCTCAAAATAAGTGTACTACAGCTTGGAAAGAACTTATATGAACGGGAAAAGAAAAACATGGTTTCTTTGTTAATGATATTCCGATCTCCCACTTATTACAGTTTAAGCCTGATATTTTTCCTTTATCTTTATCTTGTGAGGAGTTAACGTTTATTTTCCAGTCTTCCCACTAGTGACCGGGTAAATATTATATGTTGTCTTACACTGACAGTAAATAACCTGCTTGTTTTGAGAAGTGGTGACTTCTGATAATTTTTTAACTGATAATGAGTCCACAAAGATATACTCACAAGCTACATTTGTTGCCAAATGGAGTGTAGTTTCTTATTTTCTTACTACATGTCGTATGGGCCTTTTGTATATATCTGTGTAAAATCGGATTTTGTTTATTACGGAACTGTTTTTAGTGAACAAAAGTCAATACACCAATATAATGATTCATAAAACCTGTATGTTTAAAGAAAAATATTTACAAATATACCGTGTTCTGGCATCTAAATATGCTTCTTCGCAACTTGATAAAGTTTTAAACGAAATTACGCGATGCCATAACGATCTCCTCAACCTCCCGCTCTCCAAATCAAACGCTGTGCTTTATCGTAGAGCTTCGGCAATACTTAACGACAAAGTTAAATTTACTGCTCCTTCGTCTGTTAAAGAAACGACCCACGATGCCTAAACAGTTAAGAGAGAAGAGCAAATCCTCGTCGACAGCTCTGCTCGAAGGAATGATGATGCTATTTTTCACAGTGATAACTCTAATGGTTTTCCTTTGAGGACTGCCCGCATCCACGGAATCTTTTTGTCAAGTTAATTTTATCACTGCAGTCATCTTATTTTTCGCCGCATATGGAAGCTATTGTACTGAGGAAAAAATACTTTCAATTCATGAAGCTCAAGAAAACCGATCATGCCCTGGTGGAATCACATAGTTTGGTGCCTAAAGAGAACTGTATAGTTATGGGTTTGTTGCGCCACTGAAAATGATTATTAACAAACCGTGTTCTAAACTGGACAATCTTGTTACTGAGATACTACAAGACCTGATCTTTGAACAGCAAATAAACCAACGTCTCATTCGAGAGCGATTAGTGACATCACAGCTTCGGACTGCATTGTTGGTCAATTAGCTGTTTTCTTTTGTCACAGAACTTACGAGTTATTGGACAGTTACATGACCTTTTTTAACTTAACATCTACAATGGCGTCGTTTTAGGCTGAGAAGTCCGGTAACTCAGTTACTGTAGTGCAGTTTACTCATTAAGTTCATATGTCATATTTGTTATAAAATTTTGTTATAAATTCAGTTTATAATTGATTTCTTTTAGTTAAACAATGAAGGTTTCGGGCTTAATAATAATAATAATAATAATAATAATAATAATAATTTATTTCTAGCGTATAACGAGGAATTCCCGACAACTTAACGTTCCCCTCTTTAAATCTACAACAGGCCAAAAAACATTTAGTTATAGAAGCGTATCCATCTGGAATTAACTCGACTCAGATTGAAACAATGTGAAAAACCAGCTCAGTCCTTTTAGAGACCTTTTTAAAAGGCATCTTCTGAGCGAATTTTTATTTCAATAACTTCTGTTTTTTTTTTAGGTCTGGCTCTAAATTGTTTTAAATGTATAGTTTCATATGTATAGTTATGTAATTCTGTAATTGTATACTTCTATATTTAATAAATTATCATGTAATTGAACACTGAAAAGCCCCAGTGGGGATGTGTTATTATTTAAAAAAAATAAATTAAATTACACTAGGAATAGTTACCACTACAGCTGCCCCCGCTGTTAATCTGTTCTTTTAATCGTATCCGTTACCAGAGTCAACGCTTTCGCTTGATATTTTGGCTCTTCTGTAATTGATTGAAAATCATTTTTTTGGGGGACTTTTACGAAGAAAACACTCAATGACCCTCAATGGCGGCACGTGTATTCTAAATTACTGCACTGATGAACTGTCTCAAGGATTTTGACCTTCTCTTCTTTAATGTGGGAGGACGAAAAGAAAAACAAAGCGAACTTGTGTAAAAATTCTGAAAGATTGATAATCGCGTAAACAAGACAGTGACTACACTAGAACAGCTTGAAATCATTTTGCCTGTTTTGCTGTTATGAATAATCTCGGTGTAACTTTAGTTATAGCTATAGGTTTTA
>OMLO01000196.1_pt1 | contig 33859 bp, 9 predicted proteins | sample 1674811 | NCBI WGS metagenome assembly OMLO01 (sample SAMN06265003, study PRJEB25207) | coral metagenome | isolation source: Coral host | place: Mexico:La Bocana,Puerto Morelos, Mexico | collected 2008-11-13
TATAATTTCACATGTGAAATTATAAATTACGGCTGAAATTTCGCGCCAAAATTAAGGAGTAATTTGTCACCCATGATTTTATACCCATAACGTGATTTTATAGGTTTATGTTTGAGAATAACCAAGCCATGTATTTTTATACACTGTTTGTTGCTGACATCATAAAAGAAAAGCAGCTGATGCAAGTCTTAACTGTCAAAAAGAAGAAAATGTCTTTTTTTGAGCCATCATCTTTTCAATTATATTAATAATAAAAAAGGAATGTCTTGATCGGTTTACTTCATTTGTGATGGTTTATTGTGACTTACAGATGTCTGGCCGTCCTCTCCACCATCCACAGGATATTCACTGTACTGATTCACCATGCAGTTTGATCTATTTTCAAACGCTTCTGAAGTGCTTTTACTCCACCAGTTATCAATTATCTCCCCATTTTCGTTGAAAATTCTCCCTGGAGAAAAATATAGCTTTATTTAGTATGTTTTCCTGATTTTCGCATTCTAAGTCTATTTTCATCATGGCCGTCAAAACTAATCCAAGTCATAAAAATTCTCGAAAGTGCGAACAATATGGTAACTACTCTCCGACAAGAAAGACTATTCTAAATTTGTAAATGACATTTGATGACTGTCAAAATGCAGTTGCCGTGGAAACATGTCGTTCGAGATTATTTCGAGGAAAATTTTAAATGTCGCAAAGTTTGGAAGCCATAAAAACAGCAAAACACATTTGTTTGGGCGTTTATAATTCAAGACTAAAACCCAAAATTTCAAGAAAGATGATAGTAAAACACGATTTAATCAATGCTGGGTATAAAGGCGAATGCAAAAACAGCATTCAAATCATATCACTTGCATGCGCAACGAAATCAATGATAACCCTATAGAGCCACCTTAATTACTGACCGGTCGAGTCGAATCCGTGAGAAAGCTCGTGTGCCAGAACCATTCCAATTGCTCCAAAGTTCACCGCTCTGAAAATACGAGAGAAAAATAATTCAACTCGTAGTGGAGGTAGCCAAGGTTAAAATCAAAAATGAGAAAATACCAAAAGGTCTTTGTATCGGCCGGTTTGTCAGGCAGAGATTCCTGTTGTTAAAACCATAAATTTCTTATTCAATGCATTCTTGGACCAGATTGACGCACTTTGTACAATCGTATAATTTGTATAATAATAAGTGTTTCAGAAACTATTCCATTCAATAAAGTGTATAAAGAAGCTTAAAATAGCAAACAAAAAATTATAAACTATGATCTTTTACCTTGGTGCCTTTTGTCCGTAAAAAAATGGAGGCTGCAGAATTCCCGCCAGGATGTCTGCAAGAATAAACCAATGACTGAAATTATTCAAAATTAGATTTTTATATTGTGAGTTATGTCCAAGTTATTGCGCTAGTAAAAACTAAATCAGTCAATCTCGTTATAGTACGCTGGAAACTGGAAAATACAGTTCCGAGTACTAAGCTCTCTAGTCAGTTTGCTGAGGGAAAATTGCAGCATTCATGTATCCAAACCGAGAAGCAAAATATGGTACCAAGATTTTGCGGTCGAGATATTTTTCAAAAGATGGCCCACATTCAACCTCGTCCCCAGGGTAATTTGAGAGACCCTGGGAACGAGGTTGGCCCACATTCTCGACATATAATAAGAAGGCTGTTTAGTCCAACCTGGCATTTTTCTTGGAGAGTGAGCTCAGGAAATTGTGCATTCACAGCAAAGTCTTTGGTCATCTACTATTGAGATGCACGTATTTGTAGAATCGCATTGCATAAGTGTTTCAAATTGTCTCTGTACTTCCATGTGCTACAAACCATTATGATATAACCGTTATTAGGATTAAATTAATTAGTTTCGATAGTTGTCCTTTATTGCCATTGTTTCTTACTTATTTCATTTCTGTTTGGTAAGTAAAATGCGTTCACCAATTGAGGTCCAACATACCACCTGTAAAGGAACAAACGAATGAGTGAATAGTTTTAAAAGTATATAATATAACCTTCAGACAAAGATAATCTTTTCCCGAGATATATTTCACTGGGCCTTTCAATGGATGGCTCAAGCGATGACGACGGGGACCCCGAGGACAACGCTTAGTAAAAGGAGAATATATATTTGAGTATCTATTTCACAATTGTCTAGATCTCTGAACAGTGTTCAGTGCGCCTGTTGGTCTCAGAATTTGCTCAAGCAAGAATCCGCCATATCGAAATGCACCAATCACAACCCACACATGTGACCTTTTGAACCCGTTGAAGTAACCTTCTGTTCGCTGGGTGGTCCGCTAGGATGATTGACAACAGCAAAACATAAGCTATCGATTGGACAGATATCGCGTGGTATTGAAGGCAACTTGAAACGTCAAAAGGACAAAACTTACATTTTTTGGAAAATGAATAAAGGTATGCTTAGAGCGACTCAAGTTAAAAAAACTGCGCAATGTTCGCCTTTTTTTTCGTTAAGCTGGTTCAACTCTTTCGTTCCTCTTGATCAGCGTTAGCTCAAACTCGCAGAATGCTGACGCGAGCCCTGGCACGTATCTTGATTGTACTCACTGTTCTTTGTCCACTGGACTCTTAAATTTCGAGAAAGAAAGCCTTGTTCGCCAGCTGGTCACCCGCAAAGCATTCAGGAGATAATTGCTGCGACTAATGTTTACCTAAAATGAAATGTAACGAAAAACGATAAATGATCCCAGTATCAATGAAAAATTTAATGGTTGAAATGCTGAATCTATAACAGGTATGCTACTACTCAGCTTGGTTGATTTTTTCGCACTATTCAGCTCAAGTAGTTTTTATGCCTTAACTTTTTAATGTTTTCTCTGTTTATAAGAAGAAGAAGAAGAAGAAGAAGAAGAAGAAGAAGAAGAAGAAGAAGAAGAACGCATGCAAGAACCAGAAGGATCTTGCATTAAAATAAATCAGAGGACTTACATCTTTGTAGTATTCGTTCAGCATTGTTTCATTGGCGCAGATCTTCGGAAAACCAATCTTGTTTTTCATTGCTAGTTCCTAGAAATCGAAAAAATCACGAGCAAGGTTACAGTAAGTTAACATCAGCTTTATCTTATTACTTTTGAAGCATAGTAACTCAGTATATATGGGTTATTGACTAAGTATGAGGTCAAGATGGCTGGATATTGGCCAAGTTCTTTTTTTTGTGTGTGTTATGGACCGAGACGAAGTCCCGGAACAAGCTTGGTCAATAATGGATTTATTAGATGGAATAAAACACCAAAACATAATAAATTTTCTTGCGGGACAAAGCCCGTATCCCGAGCGGGCAAGATAGCTCCATCTTGCTCGTTCGGGTAGCCAATCACAGCGCGAGATTCGGCTCATCTTGCCCGCTCACGGAGCTAGTCAATAAGAGCTTGTAATGTCCATCTTAACTGCGCCTGGAAATTCAATTTTGCTTATACCTTTGTTACAACTGTTACGAGTACTATGTTGATGGAACGGATTCGAATTAATGATTGTAACAAAAATCTCACAAGGAACGTTGTCATTTAGCCGATTTTTAATCAAACCTTTTCGATAATTTTCTCTCGTGTTTGATCATCTATCCATTCGTCGCGTGACATTTCATTTCGAAACGTTTTCCTAATCGTTGTCATCATTTCTTGAATCTGGAAAAATAATAAAGCGGACGATTTTAGAAAAGTTTGTTACAGGGGCGCTTCAATGTACCCAACCGTCTTACTTCCGAAGTAATACAACATTATCTGTAGCATTTTTGGCGGGAACTCCCAATGCGTGCAAAGCGTCTGATCGCTGCATCGTCCGAAGTAAAAATTTTTTTGTGTCGAATCTAAGATCTATATCCCTCGATCATGGATGGTAAATTAACCACGAAAACGACGGTCTAAGGTAAACTCAAAGGCTCAGCGTTATTGGTGGCCCAAGAAATTCCTTTCATATCTGTGACATATGTAACCTGGCCGGGTCACTTAGGTAACCGCGCCAGGTCTTGTTGACTTGTGTTAAAAAAATATGAAAGCTTCCCTACACATGTGTTCTCGCTGTATATTACAATGTCAAGCCCCGCTATTAAGTAAGAAAATCAAACGCATCAAGAAATTATATTGTTTCTCACTTACGAGAGGTATTACTTCCGAGTCAAAAACCTTGGAAACCCACATGTAGCCCAGAGCAAATGTGAGTCCATGGCTGTAGGAATTTATGTCCTCCAAACACGACAGCCATCTTGCCTCAGCAGATTTCTTCCCTTCCATTTCCTTTTGATAATCCAACAACGCAGACCGAAAGTCACGTGATAAGAAGGGGACAACGGAGCGCACGAAGGTCCACATCATGTAATTTGACAGAGTCCTGGGAATAACAAATGTGAGCAACTGCTAAGCACAAATGTTACCGTTTCCTTTAAAAAAGTAACATACATGATACACTTAAAATTGCTAGTCCCGAGGGACACAGTTTTGTTTTCCCGAGAATATCTATGTTTCCCTCCACTTCGTCTTCACGTTTCTGGAAACTGAACAAAACCAGCTGGTTTCCACCAGTAATTAATTGTTTGTAATATAGTTGGAGTTTAGTGTAAGGCAAGAAGGAAAAAAACCTCTAGTTAGTGGGAGAGCGAGAAACAAGAGCTTTATTGCAGGCCGCCGGTTGGTAATAACATTGCGATTGTCCCATGATCATTAATCAATTAATATGAGCGCGCGTTAGATTCATCGAAACTCCAGTTATTTACAGAAAATCTTCTGCCTTAATGACAATTTAAGCCAAAAACCCAAGATCCATTCGTTGCCCTAGTCTAAGCTGCTTTCAGCCTTTTACGGGTGGCAGAAGCTCTAAATGCTGGAAAAAAGACCTATTTTTGAAAACTTTGTTTTTTTTGTTAAACTTTTTGGCTGAAGGACAAAAACGTTTAATCCGCTATGTTTCCTATGCCCACATCCTAGGTACTTTTTATTAACAACAAACTTTACTTTCACTTCAGACATCATCGTTTGCTCTTCTGAAGTGATGTAAAACGGCAAAGTAAACTCTTTTCATATCCCCTTTCTATTTATCCATAACTACAAGGTATTGAGAAGTCGCAGTTCTTACCTCTTGTCGGTTTCATTGACAACATAAGTTAGATTTCGTAGATACTCGGGGGATGGTACAATTAGGCTATCTGAAGCGTTCACCCATGCACCGAAGGGTTGTAACAGCTTGTTAATAAATTCCAACCATGTGAACTGACAATAAAATATCGGAATCTGTTAAGAAATGGCTTATACAGGATCACCTTCATGAAATAAGCAGCTCCAACCTGCTTACCTTAGATTGCAGAACCATTGCTTTCTGACGCTATTAACTTGTAAGTCTTATTATTAATGACTTTGTGGCGGACCTTATTTAAATTAAGGCCGCCCATGTTCGCTCATTCTGATTTTAACTTCTTGAGGAAGGAGTAAAGAAGACAGCCTACCCCGAATCCTGGGGCCCTGCGTTCAAGTTCTGTAACGTTCATTGTGCGATGGTAATTTCTGATTATCTCACTTCGCGGCGGAATGATCTGCATCAGCAACAAAAACAGCATTAACCACAACTGAACAATAAATTTCTCCGTTTGGAAAATCTCTAAAATCAAATTATGACATTTTTGGAGATTCATAACTTGCGTTCTTAGTCTTCCGTTTCATTTAGCGACTCGTTGGATGGGATTTTGTTCGATTACATTCAGCACACCCCCCGTCAGCTTTTCCATCACATCTCCTCAGTAATTCCCCGTTTTTCTCCTGTGCGACAGCTCAGCAATATTTCACATAATACAATCAATCCTTTCGTACCTTTGCGATCTTTCCCTCCAGCTCCAAAACCTTTGCCATTTGTTGTCTGGTGTCATTTCCTCCTCCGAGTAGCTTTCCTACTTTGGTCATGTATTCCAAATAAGCCAACCGCGTCTGAAATAGAATTTTTAAAAGTGCTTCGTTTCGTTTAAATCTACAGCGACCTTTCTCAGATTCATAACTTGTTTGGGGTTCGGCTTCACTCTATTAATTAGAACCAGTCGTAATATTACAAACCCGTTTTTAATATGCTCTAGTCTCGCGTAATCTCGTAATGTCATCATAGATTGATAATCAACCGTGCTTTCGGCCAGAAGCATATCACCTCGACGAGGTGGAATGCTTCGGGTTCAACTTACTACAGTTTTTCTGAGACTCGTTAGCGCGAATTACGATTGCCTGCCAGACGTCAGAATTAGTTGCGGGTGGGAAACTGACTCAAGTAACTCCTAAGAAGACACGAAAACTATTTCAGCAATTGAAAGGTGTTTAGTCACTTTGGTATACGAAGCCTTAGTTCCAAACTCCGTTTAAACTTGTATTTAAGCCTAGGGCCGATAAAATATGACAAAAAAGGTCGCTAAATAACTGGTAAAAGAGCTATAATTTACTCTTGTTTTCTCGCACGCAAAACATGGCGCCACATGAGCGAGCGCTTAAATAAAGGGCATGCGCAATGCACCGTAAGAAAAAAAGATGGCGACTGATACATTTGCCTATAGTTCTTAACGCACGAAAACCATAACAACTTTCATAGAAACGTACAGAAACGTTATAAAATCTATCTTCAAACTTAGGCTACTCAATGTTCTTGGTGCAGGGAGAAAATATTGTAAAAATTTGGCTTTCTTTGTACCTAATAGACTGTGTTAGTTTCGCAAGGCATTGTGGTAAAATGTACAGCCGCCATCTTTTTTCCTACGGTGAATGCCATTCCCTTCCGAGGTTGTAAAAACCAGTCTTTCTTCAAGGATTGCTCAAACACCTACCGTACAAACTTTGATGATATTTTCACAGTTGATTTGTAGGGATGAATCGCGTTTAGAGCCAAAATTTAAAAAAATCTATGAGACAGATTTTGAACCATTTTTGATTTCACATTTTCTTAGTTTTGCAAAAACGTAGGATAGATTCATCTTTGATATTTCGAGCTCAAAAACCCTGGAGACCATGCTGATTTACCCGCGCCAATTTTTCAAAATTCAAAATTCACTATTTATTATTTTTCATTTCTGAAACAAATTATTCATTATCTATCCGCAGTTTGTTTGAAGAAGAAGTTTGAGGAAAATCTATCAAATAGAGCACCTTTGCTCGAACGTCCTTAAGAGTAGAGAGTAGTGTAGTGAACCCTTTCGCACGCGCGATATTATTTTCCAAATATTCAGCTATTATCAAATACTTCTGGTAAAATACCTTGTTTTCAGGGTTCAAGTACTTCGCGCGAATAAGACTTAATATTGGAGGCATTATCTGCAAAAAAATAAAACGGTACTTAGCAAACAAACGGCATACAAATACAACTACATCTAAAGGAAATTTAAGCAACCATCCAACGAGGAAGGAAAAATACTAATATGGTATCTCTCACTACATTATCAGCATTTAGTTACGCTATCAAATCTATCTTATAGGGAATTAAATGAAAGTTGCGTTTTAAGTATAGGTAGAAAAATTAGTTCACTAAATTAAATTGAAATGCCCCAAACGATGAAATGCTGGGAGAAAATTATAATCAGCCCGTGCGAATGATACGAATAACATTAGAGTTTTCTAAAGCATTCGCTATCTCTGTCCATATATATATACGGTGGCCCATAAGGGACATACTGCAATTTTAAAAGTTGCTGCAATTTGTAATAATTTCTGCTGCAAATTTAAAAGTTACTGCAATTTTAAATAATTTTCTACGAACAAATAAAACTTGCTGCATGATTAAGATACCTGCTGCAATTGCTTTTAATGTGCTGCAAATTAAAAAAAAAATGTTGCAGCAAATATAAATAGTTTGTGCTGCAAAATTAAAAGCTGCTATAGAAATCAATGTTGCTTTAAAAATAAAAGTTGCTGCAAAAATAAAATGTTGCTGCAAATGAAAAGAAGTTGCTGCAAAAATGTAGTAAAAATATAATGCGCACGCATCATGGCTGGGGTAGTCTGGACCTGATCCACGTGTTCATGAAAGACGCACTGCTTCCCTTCGATTTTGGAGATGTTCTGCTCCTCTTGTTGGAAAACTGTCCGCTTGAGGCCAAATATTGTCACAAATACGAGGATCGTCTAAAGCAGAACGTCACAGAGCGGGAAGCTTGTATCGACGAGCTAATTGAAGGGTACTTTCATCGTGGGTATCCTTACCAAGCAATTGTGGATTTGTTGTTTAATTTAAACAATTTTAATGGAAACTATGATATAGAACTTGGTACACAAGAAATCTGAGTCCTGGTGTTACACTGCTGTCATTTGCGGCTTCTTTGAAGTGCCTTTACAAAACCCCAACCCTTGAAATTATGTTTAAGACGTCACAAAGCCATTGCCTCCCACGAATTTACAAACAAGGCTATTCATGTTACATCTGAATGCTAGCTAGTCTTTAATTTTGTTTGCATACGACAAAAGAGTGGAAAAAGATAAACGGTCTACCCGAGTTGAAACATGGCTGCCTGTCTAAAACTTGTCAATATTTGATGCGGGGTTAAAAACAGAAAACACATTTTATCAGACAATCTTTTCAAACCAGAAACGTCTAAAATAAAGATATGTCACCTCAGAAGAAAAAAAATATGAGGTTATCAAACTTCCTGTAATAAATATTGAATAGAGATATGAACACCTCTAGAATCAACATGATATTTGCAAACGATCATTCCGAAGTGTTGCAAGCTTGAATTACGACGTTGCGCTTTTAGAGCCAAGATATTTGTATTGAGAATAAACATGTCGGGTCTGTTGATTTTCCATGATCTAAATATCGATTAAATTAAACAGGCACAGACGTAACATGCCGCATGGGTCTCAAACCAGGAACCAGGATTGAATTTCCGTCTACAGCCCAGGCTAAACTTTCCCGGCAATGGTCAGCAGTAAAGCAATGAAAGAATGCGACTTGTATCGCACACACCACTAAGTTCGCACCCCTGAACTCCTCATAGATTTTCTATTTCGAATTGACGTACACCTCCAGTGGATTAATTAGAGAATGAGGAATAGACATGTTTTGAGTGATTTTGCTTCATTATCCCCAAAATGTTGCCTTTTTTGCTCAATAAGAGAAACATAAATTTAACCATTTCATAGCTAGTTAAGTCAATGTGGGTGCGAACCCGATGCCGGGTGCGAACTCGATTGGCGGCGAAACCTCCACCTAAACCCAATCAAATATGACACAAGCCGTGGAAGGATTTATCAAGAATACTTAATTTGTCTGAGTTGGTTTGCGTTCAGCGGGGAGTAGTCCACAATGTGAAAGGACGGACCAACTGAGTAACCCCATCTTGGAATGATTTAATTCCCCATTTCAGACAGTGAGGAAATTGATAAAAAAAAAGTGACTACTCCTATCAAACAGTTTATCTTGCGGTTTTATACCTATCCTATTTCCCCTTTCGGGAATCAGGGGACACTTGATGCCTGTATTAGTAAAGATAATAATTATAAGCATGCAACGAGGTATGCTAAAACTACGGTAATTATATTTTCGTGGATTGATGATCTCATTACCCTTTAACCCTCAAGCAGCTTTGTGAAGTTTTCAGACACCATAAAATCAAAGACATCTCAAGCAAAGTGGAAGGAAACCGCGTAAACTATATTAATACTAGAATCACGGTCGTTTTTCTTAAACTAGGTGATCATGTAAATTATTGTTTAAACAGCAATAAAGTATACCTTGAGAATATGCTGTGAAGACTTGAAAGGATTTGTATCAATTCGAGGCACAAACAGAGGTGAGATGGATGAAAAATCCCTTTGGAATTCCATTAAAACATCAGTAAGACTCCATGTTGACTCGTTCCATGTAGTATTTCCCAGTGGCCACGATCCGTACTGGGTAATAAGGCGTTTTAACTCAGGAACAGCAGTGTTATCATTCTGGTCTTCTTCCATGCAAGATTTAAAATAGTCTTTAGTTTTCTTTACAGCGAGCTCGCTTGGAGAGTCATTATCTTCTAACAGAAGTAATAGCAGTTTCTTGTTGTTCTTGTCAAGAAGCTGAGAAAATGTCGAAAAACGGTTTTCAGATGATGGAATTGGATTGCGCTTGATCCAGCTGCCGCAGGAGTATTGAAAGAAGTCCTTGCATGGATCCACAGACTCGTTCAGGTTCTGTTTTATTGCACCTGCAACCACCAGGCATGAACTTAAACTGCAGTGGTCCTGTTGGCCAGCCTTCGTTTTCTTGCATGTTTCCGCATCTGTCTCATTTGATCCATCTTGCTTGACAGCAATCACAATCAGGTACACAGCGAGCGCAATGCATACAAGCAGCAGAAGTACACAGATGAAAATCCAAACCGGACGCACTCTCCTGCCACTTTTTAACAACGACGCGGTGCTACCTAACGACTTGACACCCAAGGTCTGTGTGCTGCCTCTACAACCAAGCTCTGTGTCGCCCCGGGTACGATTCGAATCCATATTAACTCGTCTTTAGTCGAATACAACGACTTGCTTTGCTTTTGTCACTTCTGATCACTGATCCATCACTGACGATAAACATCGTATGTGTTTAAGATTAGTTCGCCTCGAAATTCCGTCATGTACAGATGACAGATTTTTGACAAGAGATAAGCTTCTTTTCTTGGTTTGTTTACACTCTCTTTTGTTTCGAGAAATTGTAATTAAATCGCATTTTTGTAAATTGCCTGAAGGTGTCTTCTAACCAATGAAACCAGCAAGACTGCTTTAGAAGTAGCTTATCTCATTAGATCCCGACTCTTCTGTCATGAGTCCATAGCTACCTTTGTTTGGAAACGAGTTCTAAGTGTAAAGCTCTTATCTGAACGCACCTGATCATTTCCTTGTAAATTTTGTCTAGTTGTCGAACAAAGATAAATTGGTTTCAATTTCCTGATAGCCTCCTCGTACCCCACACATGCACGATTTTTGCCGCCCTTTACCCCTTACCTAAACGCATTACTTCAACCCCGATTTCTTTCGGACCTGAAAATAACGTTATTAAATAAACACGATAACCATAGTTTGAATGATATTTGCTGCTTTATGATGTCCAAACCCGTCACGTATCAACATTGATTACCTAACTAAAAAAGTTTCTCGTTAAGACCTTTCGATATTGAGGATTTGCAAGGGATATCAAAGCGTTCTTGAACACCGTGGCCGAGTTTTTTTTCTGCTTAGGTTTATGTGTATGCTTACGTCCTATTATTTCCAGTAAGGAAATTGTTGGCATAAGCATAACGTGCTCACTGATTGGCTGAAAGTCTCTCGCTTATGCTTATGCTAATGCTTAGGCCAGTCATGTCCCCACTGGACGTAACATGCAGGAACATCAGCATAAGAAGAACGCATTCCGGAGAAAACATAAAATTAAATTAATGAAAGAAGATATTACAGCCTATTTTTTAAATAAAATTGTGCTGCTCGTGTAATACAGCTTTACCTGCGGGTTTCCTGATATGTCGGAAGAATTCTTGTTGCTTGAGAGGTTGGGCTTTGCGGAAGACCGCAATACCGCAGGGAAACAAACGACTGCAAAGTTTGTAGTTGAATAAGGGAGACGAAAAGGGCAAAAATCACATGGCAGCTACATCATCACTGTTGATCTAATTAAAGTTATTTACGAGGCGCGTGCAAAGGTCACCTAAAGCCAGTAGCCGAATCTATGAAAAAGAGAGAACCAAGCCAACATTTTAAAAGCAAAATGTCACTTTTAAAAGCTGATTGAAAACCATCGAAAACATTTGACTGGTATAGTTTTCTATAAGCTAACTACAAAAGAATCGGCTTTTCATTCTCTTTTTGCATGGGCAATGTAACTGTTGGTCGAAGACAAATTTGACAACGAGATTATGTATTTCTCAGTGACCCATTAGTAGTTCACTCTGTTATCCTCCTGATTTATTGTAGCTCAGTAGCAAACACGCGCTGCTACGGAAACATTTGGTTGGTAAATCAATTCCTGAACCAGTCTAAGAAGAAAAAACATCGCTCCGTCAAGTGGCTAAAGAAAAGCTTGTAATTAAGTCGCGGTAATCCTTTGGAAGTTTCCATCATGACTTTCTGTCATTAAATCTCTTTCAGGGCTCACAGTTTGAAAAGTGGTCACGTAAATGCTTTAATTTTCATATGGTTATGCTTTTTCTCCACTGATCGAAGTAGAATTTCTTTCAGTTTGTTTCAGAATGTGAAGGTTAACAACAACAAAAACAGAACAACACTGAGTAAAAACAAATGCACAACCAGAAAACAGCTGCAGCAACAGTAAAAGAGGGAGAAGGGGTAAAAGGATAACGGTTAGAATTATTTTTTCAGCTGGGCATTGAAAGAGGGACACCGTATACCTTAACTTTCCTTAATGAGTATTTTGTTGAAATATGCTGGCTATTCTTGGTGAGCGTCACAAGTCTGTTTTATCGTAGGATTATTCACATTGCCGTCTTGAGGTCAACTCTAGTCATGTTTGGACAGCAAAGCAAAGCAATTTTTCATTTATAAGCCTTGATAAGTCTAAAGCCTTAGGAGCTCTACCTGTTTCTGTAAGGATTTGCAAATAGTAAAAAACAATTGTACCGTCTGCAACTATGCGCTAAGAGTATTATAGATTTGTTTTTGCACACCTTTTGGTAAATATGTTCTGGACATAAGAAACGAGTTTACCTTGTGACAAATTTCTCTAGCTTACCGCTATTATATGTTGAGATGAATTTCGTGGGTTGGTAGTGATAGTCACTTCAAAAAGCGGCGTACTTGTAAGGTCCCTGATCATCGAGAGCAGAATCTCGGACGATTTCCACTGAGTAGCGTTCCACGTCTTGTCATCCAAGGCCCAGGAGCCATACTTGGCTATGACAGGAGGTAAAGTTGCGTTTGTCTCCTTTTCCACCTCCTCTTCGTTCAAGCAAGATTCGAAATAGCTCTTTGTCTTTTTAACAGCGCTTTGTTCGGGAAGTTCAACCTTCTCTTCCAACATATCACGCAGCCTCCTCGCGTTAGCATCATCCAGTTCAATGAAAGTATCATACATGTTTCTTGCTGGAGGAATTGGATTGTTCTTCATCCAAGAAGCGCAAGAATGAAGATAAAAGTCCGAGCATGGGTCCAAGGACGTGTTCATTTTCCGCGCGAAATCAGCAGCAATCTGCAGGCAATCTGGGCTATAGCAATACAGTTTTTGGTCGCCATCTTCACGATTTTTAGACGGGTTTTTCGGCTGCGTGCTTGCTTTTCCGTTCTTGTTGACTTCCTTGACGAGAAAAATGCTTAACACCACACATGTAATGAGGAGAAGTACAACGAGTATTAGTGAAACAATCAGGCAGGTGTTGCGTGTGCCATTTTTGTAGCCCTTTTCAAGTCTTTCGCCATCATCGACATCTTCGTGATTTTTGTTCCGGTCAACTCCTAATGTTTCTGTACTTGTGGATTTAGGATCGCTGTCCCAATCATTCAAGCTGTAAGACATTTTAAGAATGAAACTTTCCGAGTTTCGTGATGGGTTCTATGTAAAAATCAATGCCTTCAGCTCCGAAGCTGGATTTCCGCTGTTAATAAGGCCATCACACATCACTCGCTGACATTTCAAATCGTCTTAGAATCACCCCATTTAGGAGCAGAGATTTGATTGGCTCATGGCACGAACATTTTCAATGATGAAAGAAGCGATAAGAGCTACATTGTTCGTTTGTAACAACTTCTAAAAGGTTTCTAAGTAAAGCTGAAAGTTGAACATTCATCAATTTGAAATCAATACTTGAAGTGACAGGTAATGAAAGTTGCGTTTTTAAAATCCTTCAGGGCGCCACAGACTACGCGTTTATTTATTGTTACTTTTGTTCGTAGAAAACAAAACAATTTAATCGGTTGAAAACTGAATATTTATTAGCATCCTAAATTATCTCTTGGCTTTGCGGTTTGGAATTCAAAATAATTTTGAATTGTTTCCATACCTTTACGATAAGTCTACGAAAACTCTGTATGTAAAGAGAGACTGATTGAGTGATATCTAGTCCAATCCCTCGGAAATTACTTAAAACCTAATAGACACATGGCTATGACCATCATTTCAGTGGAAAATGCTTTGTTTATTTTTCAAAAATTGAATGGTAAACCGAAAATCGTAATGAATGTTAAAACAGCAAATCTTAATCTTGAACCCAGTTGTAGGTTACCCGACGTGCCGTTGATAAAGCTAGCCTACAGTAGCAAAGGTTAGATTGCCGGCATTCTGCCGTTTATGTTGTATGGTGTTTTCACCTTACATCGCTTTAGTGTCAAAATTCCCGCCACTTAATCTCCATCTCCTATATAGCTTCTTACACATCCCTAGTTTGATTTGGTGGCTCAGAAATCACAAAAATCTCCCAGATAGCTGCTAAATGTTTTTAGCCTTATGGTTATTCTGTGTGCAATAGTACAGCCAAGTTCTTAGCGGAAATTTTATATTTATTGCATATTTTGCGTATTCTTGTTGCCTCTCTGGTATAAATAATGCTGTTGCTGATGTTGTGCTTCGCCATCAGTCAGGGGCCTCAATATTATCCCCTGAGAACAATGTAGTCGTAGAGCTGATTTGATTGGGTGGCCCGATCGAGCGAGGGCTGTTTAACAAACCCATTGACTGATTCATTGATTGACTGCGTGATTGATTGATTGATCGATCAATCGATAGCTCGTTGCGTGAAAGAAAAAAAAAAGAAATATAACGTGGAAACAAAACTAACAAGATTTGGAAGGTGTTAATAAGCTTTCTTGGGAAACAGCAGGGAGTTCCGGGAATTGATTAGCAAAGTTGCAGAGATTATCGATGCTTATAACGACAACATTCGATAACAGAGATTAAAGTTACAAATATCTGCCACGCAGTTAGTGACGCAAGTCAAGATAATCACATGAGAGAATATGATGACGTGTGCGCCAGAATTGAAATTCTCAGAACCAGATTTTGGTAAACTTGTTTTTTTTCAGTGACGATAGCTTCCAATACAGTGCAACCTTGACAAATAAAAGAAAAAAAGTGTTCAAAATCAACATCGCAAAAGCCATTTCCCAAAGGTCGCGCATTTTGCTGGATTCGATAAAATGCCAGAAATTCTTTGGGGTACACAAAATAGAATAAAAGAAAATTATGTATAGGATCAAGCGCGTATCTTCAGCAAAGGGGAACAAATGTTTGGGTACCAGTAATTGTTTCTCGACCGGTTCAGCGAGAAACGTGAACAGAAACACGGACAGCGTTCGTGATTCCCACTACGTGAATGTGATAGCGATCACTCACCAAACATATTAGAAGGTACTTAGGGTATTACGACTTTTTAGTAATCATAATCTGTTCTCAATGAGCGGAACAATGCTAGCCCCGTGACCACGTCTCTTCTATATCTGGTGCCCCATCTCTCAATAATCGAGTAAGCGAGTGGGCGTATATACAGAATTTCTCCGCGTTTCAGAACTTAAGCTGCAGAGCAAATCTAGCAATTTAAATCATCTTTATCCAATTGTCAGTGCCACTGATGTCGTAGAATCCAGTCACCCAGTAATGCCAATCATTTAACCTTGTTTGTTAATCGCTTTGTAAACATACCGTCTCGGGATAAGAACCTCGGGATAAGAACATAAGAAGTGACCTACGTAGTTTCAAACTCACACGCGACGAAGGAATTTCTGGATTCTCGACAAATGCGTGTTGGATTAAAGGTTTGCTGTAGTAATCCAACAGTTAGAAAAGCTTTCTTCGAACTGTGCTCGAACAGTGTCACCATAAAGAAGTCACGTTCTATGAAAAGACCACTCAGTTACAAATAGTTGGACCCTTCGCAGCTAATGGTATTAAAAGCATCTGAAATCCTTAAGGAAATGTTCATATTCTTCGAATCTCTTCGATAACTCTGGCTCGGGTGATTGCACATTACCTCCCTACTTAATTACGTAGCTTACGGAATTACGTCCTTCGATTTTTTTTTGACGCCTTTTAAAGGGCAGATAAAGCTCCCTTTAGTCAACCAATTAAGAAAAAGCGACAAGTGTCTCGCAAATCAATAAAAAATAGTTCTGGACAAGGGGAACAAATCATCTTCAATCTGTGGTGTAGCCTGGATGCTGCATGCAAACGTGTGCAATCTCCTTTGCTTCCGCGGGATATCTGCTGGGCCATCAGAAATTTTTTTTTGTCGCGAAGCACTTAGGAGGTTTAGATGCAACGGATCCAACAATTGATATCATAAAAGCTTGTCATCTCCAACCCATTAGGCTTTAAAGCTGGGTTTAAATCCGAGGGCCCTACTCCTCAATGATTTGGGTTGCCGTGCCCATGCGACTTGCTAACCTCTCACCTCGTTTCAGAGCAAATCATCGAGCATTATCAGACCGTTAAGAATATCTGCAAAATGTATCTCAGCGACTCAAAGCCCACCTCCGTTTCAGCGCGCAATGAAACGAGCTGTATTCTGTGCTTTTCTCGAGCAGCTATAGTGGCACAACAAAACGTACTGAGCTCGAGGCTTTTGCAATAGTACATGTAGGCTATCAATACTTGGAAATTTAATCAGACTATATTTCTACTCTTGTAAAGTTTGCTATTGATTTGTTAAGACTGAGACTTACATAGCCCCTCCCGGGGAGAGGGGAAGAGAACTGCCATAGAAAAAAGGACGAGAGCACTCGTCGAAAATTCTGGAAAGATTCCCTAAGAGATGGACGTGGCTTGAAATTTGTTTCACGCTCAATAGGTACCAATCATAAAACAACACATTGTCTCCTGTCATAATTTTGCCGGAAAAGCTCCTGCTGTGGACCTTTTGACTGAAGCTAAGCGTTCAGAGGTACCAAAACCTCGTTTTAAACCCTCAAATGGTATACTATACGAGCATCCCTGGGCACAAAGCCTGCTGTGAAAGAGCATTTTGAGTGGAAAGCACATTTTGCATTCGGCAAGTACACAGCACTCGTCCTGTAAAAACGTCTGCCCCACAACACTTTCAATTTATTACCCGTCGGGTTTCCTCCTCCCATCAAAAGTCCTGTGTTTACCCGGGTGCCAATCGAGACCATTCCGGACGATTCTTCAAATGAAAAGGTCTGGGTATATAATTCTGCTTGCTACATGCTTTCTGCGCAATCAGCTTAAAGAATTCTTAAAAGATTATCGAACGAAGTCAACACGAAAGTCAACATTAAAACTATTCCATTTTATTTACAATATAAATTTTAGAACTCTCTCGTAATAAGTTAATAAAACTCTCATATTTGCAACATGTAAAATCATCAACTAAAACCGACAACAGTTCTTCTTTCCTCATATATTCTTGGATGGACATATCGTCCAATGGGAAACTTGAATGTTTTCATGATCTTCTTTTCACAGATGATTGATAATCCTTACATCATCAAGTAGCAATATAATAACAGAGCTGAATAAACTCTTTGCTCAATAATTCGGTTTGAAATATCGTGAGAAAATCCAACGCGCGGTGGAATAATTGTTGATTATATCTGCAATCATAAACGCGTTTCCTTGACGTTTGTACTCGTTTTCTAGTGTAGCTCCGCAGAATATTTGCTCCTAAATCGACACATCCGACAAATTTGTCAATTCTAAGCTGTATGCGTTTGACTGTGTGTGTGTTTTTTTATGTACTTTTTGCATCCCGTCTATTAATCCTATTCTTGTCATATGGATCAGTGGGTCTACAAGTTAGAAGTTACCAGGGCACTTACTGACTTAAAGTTAAGACTCTGAAGAGAAAGAGTAGGGTATTTACTAGCTTTTACTAATGCTTCACTCAAACTCATCTGTTTCATACCTAAAATAAAAAAAACAGACAATGGTATAATTTAAATGTTCTACACTACAAAAATAAAACGAACAAACAGAAAATCAAACAAACACAAAAGAGAGAGAGAGACAAAAAGTCCGAGAATTGTCTTTAACATTCCAAATTGATCACGTGATTATAGACATCTGTGTAGTTACTCTTAATGGCTGTTACTTACGCGCGAAAATTCAAAACCGACAAAGCAACGGCCCCATGGACCTCTGTTGACTACGTCATCAGAATGAAATGTTAAGGGTGAAGTGCTAGTCTCTATTCACCTGCGCGACTGAGAGACTTAGAGAAACCCTATCTCCTTAATCACCTCGGGGCACACTGTTGAATATAGTGGGCTACTCAACTCTTCTGAATAGATTTTGGGAGCACATGAGCACGAGTTCGGATTCAGGTGTTAATAAACCCGATCAGGCTTAATCCAAGCTAACGTCTCACATCACAAATTCTTTTTATGTTACTTAAAGCAATTGTATTAACGAAGATCGCCTTAAAAATGATGTAGATTCGGAAACTGGTTTATCAATGAATGAATCATACGAGCCGAGAAAATAAATCAATATATAGCTTTACGTGGGCCTTCCGAAAACAGAATTAGTTAAATGATGTGTGATAGAAATGGGACTAATATCCTATGAGCACTATCATTTAACAAAAATAAGTTAGTTTATTTTACCATGGTCTATCGTCCTGTTGATATCCATCCAGCGAGTGAGTTACCATGTCATGCCCTGATTGCTCCTGTGTAAAAGAAATACAAAACTAATGATTCAGCAATTTGCATGTGCGGATTTTATCGTAGTTATCGACCTCGTGACCAGTTTGTTTCACACGCCAAACTACAGCCTTCTTTATGGTGTCTTAATGCAACGTGTAGGAAGTAAGAGAATACAAACAACTTAGATCTTAAAACACGACCATACCCTTACAAATAAACAACATACAGCATACCCCTGGTTATAGTTTATAAAAAGAAAAGACAGTCTGTCTCGAAATGGAACACTGTTCCCATCATGGCAGCATTTAGGCACAATATTTTAAAGTCGCGATCTTGCACATTGAGGCAAACTACTTTGATGTCTTCCCGGCCTGGTTATTTAATCTATTGATTCAAACACAAATTGCCATGAACTTACCGCAAATGGCTTTACATGGTTTTGGACTACAACAGACGGAACAACAACTCTATCTACATTCCTGTTCACCCCATTTAGCGAGGCCATGTTTCTGTCCTTTTGTACATATCCAGGGACAACACTATCACGTGACGTTGTCCGCGCCGGCGGTTTTGGAGGTACGCGGGGTCTTTCAGTTGGAATTTGTCTATTTACATTGGTAATATTGTGATCTTTCGGCAATTCATTCCACGAAACAGTTTTCTTCGTTCTATTATTTGCTCCAACCGGGACTTGCCTGTGAAGAGTTTGTCGAGCACCCGTTGTATTTGTATTGTGGTCTTTCGTTCGGCTCGAAGATGGATGTCCGCGACGATGGCGCGGTCCACTGCTTCGCTGAGCAGTGCGTTCAATGTCACTATCCGAACTTAGCGTGCTATCAGAACTAAATGTTGGCGTTTTACGTCTGTTTGCAAGCGATCGTGACCTCGCGGGTGTGCTCGCTCTATCCTCAATTGCATTTCTTTTCTCGTCTCTGGCGTTATTTATTTTTGTTTTATTTATCGCGGTCAATTCTTCTCTGAGAGTCCCTGACGTAGACCGGCTTCCTGACGTCGAGTCTGTCCGAGCGGGAGAATGGGAGCGAGATGACGATGCGGAATTATAAGAATCGACTGGACGGACCTGAAGAACGGGAGCTACGGAATAACGACAAAAAAGAGTAAAAATATGATTATGTGGGAAACAGCGCAAAGGCAGAGATGGTTAACCGGAAATGAGACAAAGTCCTTTTTTGACACACAGCGAGAAGGCTACGAAGAAAGAGACTTGATTCAGCCTATGGGTAGCTTGCAGTGTCATCCATGAAGAATCATAAAAATCGTAAATATGAAAGATGACTAATATACAAAAACAACCTCGCCAAGATTTAGATCAGGCTTAAACGTTGCAAAACGTCAGGTTATTAGAGGCCCTTACATTTGATGAAACTTAAACTTCAGAAGGATTGATAATTTCTTATTTTGGAAAGTGATGACGTCACATAAAAACCAAGAATTTCTTGACAAGAGAAAATCAGGAGATGATATAACATTCCTTAACTTTAAGTTTAAGCTCGGAGCAAACAGGAAAGAAGACTAACAAACAGTAAGTTCCAAGAGAAAAAGCAAACCGTAAGCTAAGAGTGCTATTTTGACATGGATATAATGTATACGGCAAACTACGTACCTTTTGGTCTGGTTTCATCCACAGGGACACCGTCTACTCTGACTGAATTCAGTTTGGTCTTGATCAGTGGTGATTCCTCCACCTTCTGCGCATGCTTGGACATCACAAGTCTGCGCGTATTTGCGGCTATCTGTTTCCTGTTAAAGGTAATTCGATGTTAGTATGTGAGTATAAAACACAATAGTGTAATTGTGCGCACTGTACTTGGAAAGGATTCCACTCAAAAAAGGCTAAAAAGCCACACGATTCAAACGAAATCACCATGAAAGCTAATAAAGGATATTGTTATATTAAAGATGCAATTTAAGCCAACAAAACCGATGAGTACAATTAATTCAACTGCAACGACCGTTTTACGAGTGGCTTTCTGGTCACACCTTACATACGGCGACTGCGACAGCAATACAAACGGCAGTCAAAATCGAACTGTCCTAGTAAAACGACACGATATTAGCCTTTTTCTTTGCAGCTAACAAAATAAAGACCATGCTAAAGTTGGTTTGGTCTCTTCTAATACTAAACTCGAGAATTCTGAGGTTAATTCGACGAGGAAATTTTTTAAAGCTAACTTATTTTTTTCCGTGTTTGTGTGTTGTTGTCTGTGTTTATCTAAGTCCAGTGTACCTGACTTTTATAAACATTACTGATGTAAATACTAAGGATGGTTGCCCAGTTTCTTATTAGCCAATGGTGGTTATTTCGGGCGGCCATGTATTCTTTTGATTTTATTATCTCTAATTTTTGTCAATTTAATTTAATTTAAGGGTACAAATAAAGTTGTTGTTGTTGTTGTTGTTGTACCTGGCGACACTCTACGAATTACGAGTGAGTTGCTGGACGCTGGCGACCCATTTTTTGTTGTCAAATTAAAGGCCTGGAGACTCAAAATGTTTTATATTTTTACCTTTTACAATCTGACAAGGTTTTTGGAATTATAAATCCCTTTTATTGAATATTCAGTGCCGTCTCCAGTGACAAAAAGTTGCTCGACTGCAATGCCTTTCCAGTTGACAAACATTGACATCAGCATAGTTCAGTTTTTCCCGCCTGTTGAGTCGTGATTGTTCGTTTTAAATTTCAGGCGCGCCACACAATAAGTGTGAAGGAGCCCGTATATTTTACTAAAATTTCAGGAACAGACTTCTTCTAGATTTGATTTTAACTGCGCTTTTCTCGGTTTCAAACTTACGCCATAACTTGTTGCATTGTTGAGTTTTCTCCGGCAGTGTCCGACCAAGACATCGGCGATGAGACGCCCGAGCCACCGGAGTCTATACTCCCTCTGGCGCCCATTCTCCTCTGTTGCTTTAATGCTTCAAACTGACGCGCGCTTATCACTTCAGTTTCTTTGTTCACAACGGTTATCCCGTTACTGTTGAGCCTTCGGCTAGGCAGCGGTCTGTGTTCCGGGCTGTAATCAGATCCGTTGATGTGATACTGATAGGCAGTTCTATTGATCAAAAGACTATTTTAAACAGAAGTAAAGCAATATATACATCATACAACCATCCTACCAAGAAAGCAATTTATTAAAAGGAAGACTGGCTTGTGAAAAATTTAAAGGCCTAGCTAAGTAAAAGGTCAGAATAATACTATTGACCTCGTGTCTGAACTGAGGCAGCCTCACATTTTGATTGAAATCTATTTTCTTCCATCCCATCTCCATTTTCTTCACCCCATCTATCTCTTTTGTATTCTTATTCCGACGCTACCAAAAGGCACAGTACCTTTCTGGTCTAGCTAAGCAAGCGACGGATAACTTTATGTTGTTCTTATGAAAGACAAGCTTAACGCGGACATTGTTTCTATCCGGCACCCACTAGTTTCAAGTAGGTACAAGGACATTTTTGCGCGTAATATCGGCGAACTGCAACTTCTCACTCCACTTACCTTTCATGTCTAAACCCTTTTGGGCTTTCGCCATCGGGTGAACCACTGGCCCGACTAGGCGGGCTATCCGTCAGTTTAGTGCCCAGTCTGTCATCTGTGGATTTCGTTGCCTCAGTACTATTGCTATCGCTCTGTGAAGGTGAATCCATCAAGTAGAAGAAATGAAATACAGACATATCTTTCCTTTCCCATGTCAGAACAAATGAGAGGCGAAAATGCAGAAAAAAATACCGGAAATGCAAGGCTCTCTTAGTTCCGCGCATATGACTACTTGGCGTTGAAAAACGTGCTTGAATGAGAGTTCTAACTCACAGTTAGGTTAAATGCGACTGTGCCTAAGTTCTCTAGTCGAGCGATGAACATTTGCATTACACTCAGGGAGTGGCAACGTTAGTTGCTTTATGCCACAGAATCTGGGATAAGCACACACTGTAATGAGGGCCACAATGGGGCCGAGGAAGGCATTCCTTGGCCGTTTGAGTAAGTACTTAAATCGAGTGATCCCACCTCAGATCTGAAATTACATCACCATTTAATGCCGTTGATTACTCCAAAGAAATGGCTTAACCTACCACGATAACTTGCCAAAAATGGAAAAGTGCACACCCATATAGATTAGATAGAGAGATTCCAAATCGCCTCTTACAGCACCTCTTCCACAGCCCCACCCAATCTTCGTGCCTGTCATCACATTAAAATAAGAGGTTCATTTACCTGGTCTCCACCAACTGCTTCCGGTCTGTCTGGCATACCAGTTCTTGCCCGACTTTCCAGGATCTGTTTGAGAAATAATTACTGTAAAGATCATTTTAAAAGTACATACATTTATGGACCGTGAAATTGGTGTGGATGTTAAGCGAAGTGTAAATGAAAAGCAAAGATATAAAATGATAAAAAATCGGTTTCTAGGCAACTCCATATGCTTCTGTAAGTTGCGCTCTTGTTCCTCCGAGAAAATGCATTGTCCTGAAAGACTACACTAAATAACTTGCCTCTAGCCTTTGTTTGAGATCTTTATTTTCCTCTTTGCAATCTTTGAGTTCTCTATGTAATTTCGCTACCCTCTGAGAAAGTAGCCAACAAGATTCTTCCATCACCAAATAACGGGCACAACCGGTTTGACCAGCTGCGTATGCGTAATCGGTGGGAGAGCGGCCATCCTTGTCTTCGGTGGTGACGTCAATGTTGTGATCCACAAGGGTCTGGAGACAAGTCATATGGCCTTCTCTAGCCGCAACATGAGCGAGTGTCACGCCAGCTGAGTCGGCGACATCTGCAAGTGCGCCAAAAATTAGTCGAGCTCTTGTGAGATTTGTAAACTTACAAAGGTAAGCAACACGTTAGGAAAGTTTTCTTTTGCAACTTAAATGTTTTCTCTAGATTGTAAAGAGATGGTGAGAGTAATTTTCGCTTTACTCGTGGTGTAATTATTTTGCCAAAGATGAAAGTCGACCATATTTAATTTGCGGGCCTTTGGTACGTCGTGAAACAAAAATATTAGTAGAACTATTTCTGGAGCGACTTTTAAAAGGTTGACTGGTCAATTGATTGACTTTGACACTTCTTTTTTGAAGCGTGACTAAAATGTTAAAGATTGCGTGACTTGTGATTAAAGATTGAGTTCATTCGTTGCAACTGATCAGCATGTAGCCTGTAAAGTAAAGTCACAACAACTTGTTTGAACAAGGTCAATTAAATAATTTCCACATTTTTTAACAAAAAATAATTTGCACTTGTTAATTATACATCTATTTTTATTCGTTAGTAAAGTCAAGAGACGACTTTTGTCAAGGTTAATGGGAGAAATTATAAGGGGAAAATATCCAGTTCTTCTTGTTCCTCTGTGATGGAGTTTATTTCTTTGTTACAAGTTATTTTTCTTTAGGTACGTAAACAATGTTGTGTTTCTCCACGGCTACCCCCTTACAGTAATTTGCATTCAGGCTTTTTTTTTCAAATTCCCTTCAGTTAATTGTTGAAAGGTTGAAAGTAATTATAAAGTTTTACCAAGTTCCAGGTATTTAGCACTGATGTACGATAAGAGGAACTTTAGGCAGTCATCTTGTCCATTCTGAATTGTTAATTGGATCAGTGCAAATCTGCCAGCATTGCTGGACATTTCATCAACAGCAGAGGTATCATCCAGGAGCCACTGTGCACAATGGACACTCCCAAACTAAAATGTAAAAGATTCAAGCATGAATACAGTGAATGACCATAACCAGATCAAAATTACAAAATTCAAAAATTCTTAGTGATCTTTAAGGACCTGTTGTACTTGTGGCATACACTTGTGGCATCGACCATTTTTGATCTCACAGTCCAATTTTTAAATTTGAGTATATTGAGGAGCTACCCTACCTTAATTGCCACACCCAGGGGTGTAAGATGATCCTGGTTTGTGATGTTCCTCAAACAATCATTTGGCAGTCGTTCTACAAGCCACTGAAGACACTGGAGCTTATTAGCCTTAGCAGCCTTATGCAATGCTGTGTTAGCATCGGAGTCTGTTATTCTGATCACTATTTCACTTGTTCCTCCTAGCTTGCTGTAAGCATCTTGCTGTCAGACATTAAAGGGAAAAAATTCAATTATTAAAATATTTAAAAAATATTTAAAAGGAGTTTGTGTATAATGTTTTAGACTCAAGGAAGTGCAGTCAGTCAATCAATCAATCATTTGGTCAATCAATCATCAATCAACTAAAAAAATATTTAACAAATATTTAATAGAAATTTGTGTAGAATGTTTTAGACTTGAGGAAGTGTTGAGGGATATCATATGTACAAGTCAGTCAATCAATCGCTCATTTAGTCAATCAATCAATCAATCAATCAGTTAGTCAGTCAGTAAGTTAATCAATCAACTGCAATCAATCAATCAGTACATACATACATACGGTATTCATATATACTTTATATCCCCAAGGGGCCTTTCAGAGCCAGTGTTACATTACAAAATTTGAAAATGCAGAAAGCCTAACACATGACAATGTCAATGTAAAAAGAAGACAAATGTTGAATAAAAATCAAATAAAACAGTCATTAACTTAAGAGGCTTTTGCCTGAGTAGGTACATAAAATTCATGGATGGACTAAGTTTGAGTGCAGGCTGCAACTCATTCCACAGAGAGGTTGTTGTACATGTATATTGGAAAAGTCTTCAGTGCGGAAAAGTGTTATTTAAAAAAATTTAGAGAGTTCATGGTAGTCCTTGTCGAGACGGCAGATCTCTTGATGAGCTTAGATGTCAATTACTCTGGAGCACACCCTGTCATGTACTTAAGAACCAGAACAGCAAAATGGGAAAAAAGTTGTTGCCTGACTGATGGCCAACGCAAGTCTTTTAGCAAATTGGTCATGTGATTGAATTTTTTAGTGCCACACAAAATGTGACAAGTGAAATTGTGTTAGTACTGCTTGGGGCTTCTGCAGATTAGCTCGAGTAGTATTGCTCCAAACAGAAGAGCAGAAGTTAGAATAATTAACTAAAAACTAATAAGGGCATTAATGATAACAATCAAGGCTCGTTTATCAAAAATATGCTTAACATGACTATGTTGGCCTAATTGTGACATACAAGAGGATACAGTGGAAAGAATATGCTCATTGAAAGTTAAATTAGAGAATCACCAGGGTCTCTTGCAGCCTTAACAGGCTCAAGTTCCTTCCCCAATAGAAATAGCCTAAAGTCAATAACCTTAGCAGTCATTTGCCAGCAGTCAAATATCACTACTTTTGTGTAAAAGCTGATTATTAAAGCAGCAATTCCGAGTACTTAGCAATCGCTTCGTGCTTATCGTGGAGTTAAAATATTAAGTAGTTTGGTATCGTCAATGTGACACTGCAATTAACAATAACAATAGTCAATGCCAGTACTCCCAAAAGCTTAACTTAAATCAAGAAGGACATATGCAGTTAGTTTCTTCTTGTCAATCACATTTAGGATTCTGTCAGCTGTTTGAATAACAGATGTTTCCATTGAAATCAATCAATCAATCAGTCAGTTAATAACTCATCTATGATAAATTCAGCTCATTTTCAACTCATCAGTCAAATCAAAGACAATCTTACCATCCTTCTCAAATCCCCTGCTTGGGCAGCTTCGAGGAAACTTTCTTTGCACTCATCTGTGTTTTGCACACTATTTGGACCATATTTTCCCCAATTATTAACTTTGGAAATGGATGCTTGCACTTTTGAGATTCTTGCATTTCTTAACAACTGCTCTCTAAGGTGAGGTGACGAGGCACTGTTGAGCAGTTCAATGCCATTTGTGACAGTTTGTTTTTCTGCTTTGCCTCTTGATTGAAATGCCTTGGATGCAGAGCCCTGATTGGCTGTTAGTGTTTGTGACAGCCGGGGTAGATTTTTCGTGGAAGTATTGTTTTCTTCTTGGGCTAACTCCGCGTGAATGTTGAGCAGAGAAGCTGTGCTTGCAACCGAATTGTAGTCATCAAAATCATACTCCTCTATATCACACTCCTCAACCTGTTGGATAAATTTAATATTAAATTCAAAATTAGTGGCTAGATCAAAATCAAGTAAGTATATGACATGCGCATTGGTACAGGGACTGGTTGGCCATGTTTTAATAAATCGTGGATTTTGCTAACTAAAACTGTGTTTATCTAATTCCATCGTGCTCTTGGAACAAGAAATGTCTGACTAACTCCAGTTCTACAAAATGTAATTATTATTTTGATAGGAAGAAACAGAGCAAGTTTTCAAGTATTCTTTTTATAAATCATAATAACTTGTCGAAGAGCTCATTGTTTTGAAATCACTGATACTCCCTTGAGTCCTGATATTCTGGTTTCTCATTATGCAGAATGATCCTACAAATCATGGTATTACCTGTAGCTCTTCAGGATTTCCACCAAGCACTTTCAAACACTCATCCAGGTATTGCTCATCTTGTTCAAAGCTCCGTGGTTCATCAACAGAACTCCCCTCTTCTAAGATATTTGTTAGGATAAGATCTCTTGGTTTTCCAGGTCTGATGGAGATAAGACAAATTTGTTTTGTGAGCAAAGAAAAACTCTGACCTAGGAATCTTGTCAGGTCTTTTTTTGAATTGGGCTTTGGTCATCATAGGTCTTCACACAATAATGATGTGCGCACATATAGGTCTGAAATTACCACAAGTATGATCAATTAAGTCATTTCTGGAAACACCTTCAAACATTCACTAATTTCTTACTTTAATTGACCTCCACTGTTTAGTTTGTGCTCGCATCAACTCATATATTTTACCTGACCTGAGAGTCAATGCAATTTTTTTGTAGTTGGCAGGTACAATACAGGTACAGTATGTGATGTGAATCATTGCACATCTCTCCTAGCTCATTGCATTGAAACAATTTTTGTTTATCATAAGGTGAGAGATGAAAATCTCTCACCTCTTGTTTTATTTCATTGTCATTTGTGGCTTTAGATGACTTTGTATAACTACTGCAAAATGTTCTTCTTTTCATTTTTTTGAAGGACTGAACTTGCAATCCTTCAAGGCTCTCAACGAAGCTGTTCACTGCGTACTAGTAACTAAGCCTTGATATTAAATTCATCACTATACCTGTGTGCCGTTCCTTCATTTGTATGCAAGTCTCTATCATTCTGAGTAGCTGTGTTGATGACTTTTTTCACTTTGTGTAGTTTAAACATCAGTCACCGGAAAGTTTGGCTGGTTCATTCATTCCTAACCAGCCCCTTATATCAAAAGTCCATCTTGTATCATGTGAAACATTTACAACTCAAAAGATTTCTACACTCCTGAAGGAAGGAATGAAGGATATTTCAGTATACTAACACCTTTAGTGTTCTAAAATTATAGTGATTAGCTGTTTTCTGTAGTTAAAATTATTTGCCAGAGTATTTTAACTGACATCTTAAAGGGGTTCAAGAGCCTATACTCAGTCACATATTATAACTGTATAAGTTGGTTCCAATATTTTTCTTGATTATGTTAGGGCAATTAAAAATGCTAATTTGCATGTAGCTCCTTGTGTAATTTTTGTTTTCATTTGTTTTCTTTTTTTTTCAAACATTTTCATTAAAATTTAACTATTTAAACTCCCGTAATGTTTTGTATTTCTTTTCACTGTCCATTATCTTGATACTCAGCAACAATAACTACAATTTTCTGATCCTTATGTACTTAAAATTTTAGTATATACTTAACACACAGTGTGCTATATATTGATATACTAGACAAAATTGTGTGTACAGTTCCAGGGATGTTGCTAAGGAAACAGTAAGCTAGCTCATTAACAAGCTCAGCTGACTTTTTGGCCCTAGCATTTCCAACGTTTACACAAGCCTAATTTGTGTTCCTGTAAAATTGTTTCAGTGTGGTTTCACTGTTGCATTAAAGGTGCATGTATCTTTTAGTCTGTACAGTGAAAAAAACTGGCCGCCGGCCCTTAGCTACAACCTTGCATTTGACTATAATGAGTGACCTTATACAGTTACATTCTAACACTTTACTATTAAACCAGACATTAGGTTGCTCTCTGCCAATCAGAATCAAGACTTTTTGGATAACATAATGAGATCATAGGTAATTCCTCCTGTTTTTAGTGTCAGTGAAGTAGGGGAGTCAAGTAAAGAAAATCAGCCTGTAGGAGAACTTGCCCTCCAGTTAACATGAATAATGTTAGCACTTTGGCATGAATAAGGCATTCCTGGGGGAGGGGGGAGGGGGGAAGAGGGGTAGCAAGTTCCATTGACTTCTTGAAAAATTGAATTTTTTTCCCACATTTGCTATTTTATGACAAAGTTTCATTTAATAGCAGAGATGCCCTTGTTCCCTTGAAATAAATGATTATGTTCCCTTGTTCCAGGGCTCAAAAAACACCTGTTGAAACCCATCTTTTCCGTCAACAATTAGCTCTCAAATTTTGCTCACCCTGGACAAGTTTTACTGTAGTTTCTTTTTCTTTTAATTAGTTGGCAGACTTTCGTGGACCCTTGCCCATTGGGCAAGTGAGAATGGAAACTTACTTGCCCTGCTGGAAAATCTACTTGTTCCGGACTTCGATCTGGATGACACTTTTTTGAGTTCTGTAATGTTCTTCAACTCATGAATGTTGTGACAACCCAAGTGCTCTGATTGGTCACAGGGCCACCTGCAGGGAGAGGAGAGGGTACCTCCATATATATGCTATATGGGTACGTGCATGTATTGCTGTGAAGGTTACGGTTTTAGTTTGGGATAGGGTATAGAAATCAGACAGTTTTGGTCTAAAATAGGGAATAATTTACCAGAAAAATGGCCAGTGTATACTAAATAATTTAGTGTTAACAGTGTTCTTTACTTGGGGTTCTATAACAGAAATTGAAACTCGAAGTGCCGTTGTAAGATATTGGTTCAGCTAGGACTGTTGGACTATGATAGTGACAGAGTTTCTGTGTGGAACATAGCTGGTCTGGGATGTGGTGGGAGTATTTAGTGTCTAGTCTAGAATAGGGTTGCAAAATCAAGCTGATCATGGTAATTCAAGGCTTTCCATATCCCAGCAGCACACCTACAGAGTCCCATGTCCCCCCACTTCCCCAAGTCAGAGAGATCAGCAATTGGCTCTTTCCTACTACTCAAATACTACGCTGTAAAATAATATCACCCCATTTCCAAAAAGACGTTGGAAGAATACTTGAACAACTTGTATACCATGAGCCTAATACATCAAGTTCGCGACGCGTGTCTCCAACATCATGAGTGCCGTTTATCATGAGTTTATTATGCCAGCAAAAATCCATAAAAGGACCTAACACTTTGTCGGTCTGATGTCTGAATGTTTTCATTTAACAGCAAGATGAAATTGTTGGGATTTGAGTAAGAGTAAAAAAAATAAAACATCAGTGCGCACACGATGCATCAAAACTCCCAATTGATGACCAGGTTTCCTTTCTCGATTGTGGACAAGAACCGACACTTCAGCTAAGCAAACAAAATCAGCGGGAGTTTAACAGTAAATTTATTCGGCAGCTCAAAATGTTTAATTAAAACAAATTATAAAAGCTAGCCACATATTCAAGAGGTTAAAAGCCAGCTTGGACTTTAAAATTCGATAAGTCTCGAAACAAATTTTGGGTTAATCTAATAAGCTTAAAAGCTTGTAATTTTGAACTCGTGTTCTTCGATAAAATGCAAATATTAAGGGGAAATGTAAACATTTGCCTTTACTATTTACACCTAAATTAAACGTAACAATATTTGAACATTTACTAAATCAAGAAATGGAACATACTTGAGTCAACAGGTCGATTTTAAAGGTTTGAAAGCTGCAAGTAATGAGCTTGTGAAATAGACATGTTACGTCACAGACATGTTCTTTTGTATCCTGTCGTCGATCTGTTGCGATATTACCTCAATTGTCAAATACATTCACGCACTTTGCTATTGCGTGCCAAAGTGAATCTTATTCATTTCTTGGCTGCTGATTCCAGACATGTCAGTCTATATAAGACACAGCTGTCGTGATGAAACGTGGTTTCAATTATTTGCCCAGCAAGGACTCAGTCACATCACATTTGTGTACAACTTCGCTTATTATCGATTTTCATTCGTGTTCAATATTTACATAGTGTTTATCTCGAAGTCATTTTCTCCTGATATCAAAAACGTTAAAGGATACTCACCTTGAAGTACAGAAATGGCATTTTCAAGGGTTCTAACATCGCCAAAACACGAAGAGTACTATTAATATACTAATGGCTGAAAGCCGAGTTTGCATTCACAGAACAGTTAACGAGTTACCCGCCTGGCGTTGTTATCAAATGTTAGGAGAATTGCAATAAACGTCACGGCGGAAAATATTCAATCGCCTTTGTAATGTTTTCCTGAAGGTAAATATGCGGGCTCAAATAATAGGAAATTCAAGCATTTTGAACCACGGAAAGGAAATATTTGAAACTAGAAGCCTGATTGTTTATCAAATCTCTGCTTTACTTGTTATCGGGTGATATAAATTAAATTCTCTATACTAGACAGTTTAACACAAAACCGCAAAAAAGGAATGGACAATAGCGTACTACCCACTGTGTCAAACATTATTGCTATGATTTGTGAGCTTTTTTCTTTTTTCCGTTTTGCTTGAAAGAATACGCCAAAAAATATTGATCAGGTAGGCGGAATGGGATAATATCTTATCTTCTGTTTTTTTTCCTGCCGGCTTCCTAATTAGAATTTAAGTTAACAGCAACATCGAAAACTCTATTTCCGGGGCCACCCCATGCAGAATGTTGTAGCAGTAAATAAAGCAAAACAAATTGGAAAAAAACTGAGATAAATTTGGTTTATCTGGAATCGTAACCAGATACGAAATCTACTTCTTTTAAATTCCGTTAAAGGATGTTGTCGTAACTAAATTAAATATTCAGAACAACAAAACATTAGCATTTGTACAATTTTCGTCTTTGTTCCAAACTTGAATTCAGGACATAACGTTCGGTCTTCAGGGTCCAACGATCGTGAAAAATGTTAATTTCTTTCAGATGTAAGCCAATTAACAGCATATTACTTCACAGCAATAAATGTCGTGCTTCTGAGATATGAAATATGAGAACAAGAATGATAAGAGCTAAAAAGGTTGCGATCGAGCTGAAAGCACGATAGCGTTCTTGATCTTTGTTGACCTCAACTTGTCGTGTTTTCTCGGCTATCAGGAACTGAACTGACCGCTTGTGCAGTCCGTTTAGTCATCGACAGGGTATACCAAGTCTATAGCTAAAATCATACTCACTCGCGTGGAAGTGGTAGCGAAAGGCAACCGAGCTGGAATGGGGGAGAGAAAAGCTGCCCTTTGCCAAAAGGAATGTTTCCCTCTTTCCCTACCCCTCCCCCCTCCCCGCGTTTGTTTGGACAAGAACTCAAAGAAGCTCATCTTCCTTCCCCTCTCTTAACAAAACCAGTGGTAAATTCAGTTTAGCCAATATTTTAGCACTCTTTGTATGGGACATCATGTTCTCCATCAGCAGAGTCTACTGGCTTGAAAGACAGTGTTAAAAGATAAAAGTCAGTGAAGCACTCGTAATCGCAAGTTTTGGTCATCAATGCAGGTTAACGTTGGCATGATTTAAACAATCACGATATCTTTGTCTCTCCCTGAGATCACAATCTCCTGACTTTCCCCACCAGTGTTACCGTCAACGTGTTAATGTGGCACCTGGCTTGTTCATTTTTGTTTTCAGGCCAATTGTTCAGGTGTAATCGGTAAAATTCCCGTTATATTTCTAGTCTAATATAAAATTGCAGTCTGAAAATGTTTTAAGCCAGAGTATCTGAGTATCTTAAGGCACTAACAGAAAAAAATCGTTCGTTTTACTTAGCTCTACTTACGATACAAAGGACAAGTTGGTGTCATAGTGTGTTTCAAATTGGTGTCTACAAACATTCATTACCTGCTGAACTGAAGAGGAGAGTTCCTCTATTATACCAGTGACCACTATATTACATCGGGTCTGAGGGTACAGCTGCCATATCGAAGGAAGCTATTTCATTTAATTCACCGACCACGTACCGAGAGTAACCATTCATCAGCGAGAAATCAGTACAAAAATACGAACGAGAAAACGCGTGGAATGCCAATTCTCGGGACGTCTAAAGTTTTAGATTTCCGGAGAAATGACAGAGCCAAAGATAAGAGCGATTGTAATTAATTTTGAAGAGAGGAAATAAGTCTTCGTCATACTTGGAGGAAGATGCCCTCCTACACAAACTAGAATCTTCATTTACAAAATGTACAATTTTCTCAAAACCCCTCCATGAATTGAAGATAAGAGCTGAAGATTGTCTCTACCTAAGGTTATCACTCAAAACGTTATATGTTTAGAAGAGGTTAAGACGGTGCCTTTACATCGTTTATGACAAGTTGTCGGCTGATAAAATCTATAGTATTTAGAGACTAAAACAATAAAGGGTTCCTCTGTGTTTGAAATATGACACTGAACCATTCACACTCAGACTTAAGTAAGCCTTTCACACAAAAGTTCTTACAGAAGCTCCTAGTTCTTATGCTTGTGACCTTTTCCTCTACTAATAATGCCTTGTCAGATGGCGGTGAATATTCCGGACCGATGCAATAGGCTTTGTTTGCAAGCGGTGCCTTTTAGTTATCAGGGGCCGTCTGTCTGATGTGAGTCAGACAAGGGAAGATAAAGGGTCAGAGGCAAATACTCCCCCATATAGGGCTCATCATGAGCCCTATATGGGGGAGTATTTGCTATGCGATCAACGAGATCAGAGTGCACCTTTTCAAATCTTTTACATGTGCTTTTGATTGTCACGTTTCAAATGCATGTACCAATCTCATAATTGATTTTTTGCAGTACTAGTGTTTTCTATAGATAGTTTGTCATTCTTCTGAGGTGGTCAGCAATAACGAGAACTTTGCATGCCTTCTCATGGAACATTAAGTACCGTCTAATCGGAAGGCTTCTGGTGATAAAACTTTCCACGTTGCCGCTCCCAACCTTTGGAGCTGATTTCCAGCTAATCTATGATCTGTTCCGTCCCTCACAGTTTCTAAAAATAGGATTAAGACTTTACTCTTCAAAGAAGCTTTTATTTAAAATTAACCTAATTAATTCATAATGGTGCAACTCTTGCCTTTGTTATATTGGATTTTTTATCTTTGACTTTTATAATGACATTGTAATTTGAAGTACCAGTAGTTTTCATTATTTACATTTGTTACATTGAACGTTTCATCTTTTAATTCCTACAATGATATCGTAGATTGTTAATCTTAACCCTTTCACTGCCAAGGACGTATATATACGTCCAATAGGGTCATGCACTTTGTACCACTTGTGACGTCATCAA
>OMLO01000197.1_pt1 | contig 33796 bp, 13 predicted proteins | sample 1674811 | NCBI WGS metagenome assembly OMLO01 (sample SAMN06265003, study PRJEB25207) | coral metagenome | isolation source: Coral host | place: Mexico:La Bocana,Puerto Morelos, Mexico | collected 2008-11-13
TGATTTAGGAAATGACCCTTGACGACCAGCTGGTGGTAAGACTGGAGGTGTATTTAAACTTCGGCGAGAAGAAAGGGCAGGTGGGTCCTTCGTGACTGCATGCACTGGTTGAGACAATTGCTGCTGCACTTGAATGGATTCCTTTGCTGCTATCTCATCAGCAATGGCCACTTGCATCGCTTGCTGGAAAGTGCGATCTTCACTTAAAAGCTTTTTACGAGTGGCTGGATTACGAATCCCACAAACAAACTGGTCGCGAAGCGAACGATTTAAGAACTCACCAAAATTACAACTGGAAGCAAGATGTCGTAAACGAGCACTGTACACGGAAACAGTTTCATTCTCTTCTTGAAAACAACGGTGAAATCGGTACGATTCTGCAACTTCTAATCGTTTAGGTTTGAAGTGTCGCTCAAGTAATTCACATAACTGCTCGAATGTCTTGTCCTTTGGATTTTCTGGACTGCACAAATCTCGAAGTGTTCCATATGTCTTCTTGCCGATAACTGAAATCATCACTGCAACCTTCTTCTTGTTCGCAGTTGCTTTAACAGCCTCGGAAGCCTCAGAAGAGTAAAGGCCAATACTATTCGCAACGAAATACTGTTCAAGTCGTTCATGATAAGCCGTAAAAGTCTCCGTAGAAGTATCGAACTCTCCAATAGAACCAACTAGCGGTGAAGCCATAATGGCGGCCGAACTAAAAACAATAACGCAAGCAACCACGTGTACGGATAACTGAAACGCACAGAAGAACTTCGCAATTTTTAAAATCGCCATGAAGGTAGCAACACATCACTGGAGTATCCCATCCTCGTCGCCAAATGTTGTATACGGATCATAATTTCGAGGACACAATTAACGCAACACACTACTCTTTTTAATCTGAACATCGGAATCACACGTGTAACTGCACATGCGCAGTCCTTACACTCGAGCAATACCTATTATATAACACTTTACATATGCAGCACTACAAATAAGAGAACTTTGTAACCCTAGAACTTAAAATGAAGAATCTTGTAACTAACTATGTTTATTTTTTCTTTCTTGTTGCTGTCTTAATTTGTTTCGTTTCTGTTCTTAGGTAACACCATCTATATGGGAATACCAATAAACGGTTGTTGTTTTTGTTGTTGTTGTTTTTGTTGTTGTATTCATTTAGAGGCCATGGGTCCAAATCCCGTTGAAGCCCTTAAATGTGTTTGGGCTTAGTTTGCATTGCTTAAATTGTGATTATAAGCTAGATGGTGGCATCTTTTGAGTCAACTATCTCTTAAGAGAGTCTAGAAGAGAAAAAATTGTTACATTTCTAACCTTCAAAAGTGGTGGCGGTTAAACTTGATGAGTGGTCGTTCAAGAGACAGTTTTTAAAACCGTGTTGGAATGAGAAGCCAAAATTGAGCTTCAGGGACGTGGTCGCTTAACAGGGTGGTTCTTAAGGGAGAGGGTTGCTAGACTTTTCATTATAAAAATAGTACGTTATTTTAAGCACATCAAATGTGTCCAAAAACGTGGCATCTTATTCTAGTCATTAAATATGCTTTTGGTTTTGAAATAATCACGAAAATATAGAAATTGATCACTTTATTATTCAGTTAATCAATCATCATCATTGTCATTATCATCAGCTCATCGTCATCATCATCTTCATCTCATCACATCATTTGCACCATAATTTCACTCTACAGCAGTCGATCTACTGAGAAAAAAAACAAGGATTTCAAAAGTTTCTTAGTTTAGTACTCTAAAAAAATGGAATTTTTACTGCTTACTGTGACCAGTCTGGCACAATGAACAACACGGATAACAAAGTTTACGTTTTGTTATTTTTACGTACCTGATTTATAATAGTTTTCTTTTCCAAAGTTAACATGTCAAATGGTTTATAGAGCATGCCTATGTATGCTGAATTTAATTGGCCGGCTCCCCTAGCGTCGTTATAATATTATTTTAGTGTTTTAAATAGTGCTCCATTTAAGTGTAAAAAGATATGATAATAATGATCTCCATTTACGATAATACTTTTGCAGCCCCTTTGCTTGTCTCCAAAGTTTTTGTTCGCCTCCGGGGTTGGCCTTTCGTGCTTCCGAAGGAAAGAACTGGTATGCAGGCTACCAAATGTGAGTTTGATCATAGTCTCCTTCACAGCCGCGTAAGTGGGTCGTCACTCAACAATCCTCGCCTCCTTCCCGTTGTGGAGAGGAACGCTGCGTGATGACCACAATAAGGAGACTATGGTACTGTATGCTATGAAGTTGCTTTGTCAACTGAACAAAATTCAGACACTTAAAAGTAACTTATGGTTTAGAAACACGGGTAGTTTTATAGTTTTTATTCGTCGTGAATTTTAGTTTGGATGTAAGTTTTTTCATAAATTATGTTGTTCACAACAAGGCTTCTACGATCAAAAGCTGTCAAATGGAATATGTTAGACCTCGAAAAGATCCCAGTCAGTTTTTCCTATTGGTTGAAAAGGCCTGCCAGTGTAAATACGTTCATTGTGGATTAACTTTAGCATTATCCTTTTGACGGTGTAGAGGTTTCAAGAAGTAATTAGCTCTTAGAAATATATATTTGTTCATAAGTTACGCAGGACTGATTGCGGAGCTCAAGTTATTGACTGGAAGCACGATGAACACTATGTTCAGTTATGGAACTCAAAATATGTCTTAATATAATTTGGTTATATCAACTAACTTGAAAATGTAAATTGGCCACTGTAACGAGTTAAAAAGCTGACGTTTCGAGCGTTATCCCTTCGTCAGACAAATATGGTCTTTTTTGCAAACCACTGACCTCAAACCACGGGAACTGATTGGAAGGGCGTGGGGCACAAGGTTTGTGTTGTAACATTTTATCTGTAACACTAACCAACTGAAATTTTTCTTATAAGGATAAATAACAACGCTTAAGCAGTTTTCTTTGTAATTACGATGGGTTGCCTAAAATTTAATCAAGTTGTCCCAAAAATCCAAAGTTGCTTCAAATAGCAAAAGTTGCCAGAAAGTTTCTCTAAAGATCAGAGTAAAAGCTGCCGAAACGTTCCCAAACAAATTTTGGTTGAGGCTAATCATGAGTTAAACCGTGTCCCATCCACATTGGTTATCACTTATGAGAACCTCCCAGGTAAGGGAGAATGGGGGGGGAGGGGGTTGTGTGTTCTCTTATTCCCTTGGTTTACTTTATTTCCCTTGTTCCCTTATTCCATTGCTCCCTATCTTTTGTCAAAGTTCCCTTGTTCCTTCATGTTCATTTGTTACCCCAAAACCCCTGAAAGGCCCTAACCTATCTCACACACACAGCTCTTGAAGACATGATTGATCGTCGCAGTGACACACACAACTTAAGCACCTGTGAAATTAAAGCATGAAAAAATGAATGGATTCCGGTACAGTACCCTACCAACTGAGCTAACAAGCCAATTGGGAGCTGGTCGCATTGTTAGTTCGTAATATACCCGTAGATGGTGGAGAATGCAGATAAATATATGAAAGATCATATATTTGAACTGCGGAAAAGGATATGAATTTATGATTGATCATCGCAGTTATACACACAACTTAAGCCGCTGTGAAATCCAAGCCTGAAAACAAATTCAGGCCTGAACGGGACTTTAATTCCACAGCTGCTTACTGTTGTGTGCGTAACTGCGATGATCAACTATGTCTTGATATTTTTCTCCGCGGTTCAAATATATGATATTCATATATTTATTTGCACACACAGCTTTTACAAGGATTAATTCCGTCATGGGGATGTTATAATTGCAAATGCTTACTATGTTATCCGGAACACTTTAATTGATTTCTTTTAGCAGTCAAACCATGTTTAGAGGACGTTGTAAGAATGCTCAAATGTACGTATGTCACGTTTTAACACACATCCCTCGCATATAATATATACAGCTATACACTTACAAGTCTGGCAAAACTAATTCGATATTAATACTGGATTGAACTGATGCGGCAATTTAATTTCAGTTGTTACTATAACAAAATTAGAATTTGATCCTCGCTTCTTATTGTGTGCTACTTGACTTTCATCCTGTTCTTCTTACTTTAATAATCGGTGCCAGTTAGCAAATAAATTGTGACGAAACTATTAAATGAAATGAAAAGATCTTGCCCTAAATATTAACGGGAAATATCGATCTACAGAAAGCAAAAAAATTACTTTAAATATCTCATCACAAGGAAAGGTTTTTCCCTTGAACGGCCTTATCCAGTTTTAATTATCTATTTGTCAAAACCAGACCCTGTAGAATTGTCAAACATGATGGATGGTACAATAACAACGCTAGATACACATTTGAGATAAATATATATTTATTTTAACACTTCACCTTCTCTGATTACACAGCATTGTTACCACAAACATTGTAAGACTAAAAACTTCAACTTTGAGAGGGACAATAGCCTGAATAACCGACACTGGAGAAAATTTTTCAAGAAGACGACAGATGTATCGAAAATCAGCAAACATAATACAAGTATATAAATGTCACAAATAATCAGTAAAATGAATGCTATAATTCTTTCAAAGTACTAGAGACTATGAAAAACTGAGAATTTTTGGACTTGCGTAAACATTCGAGTTTGTTGTGAAACCGTAAAAGCCAACAAGAAAGAAAAATTGATAATCTGTATGGGCCACTGCTGCCACGCTGGTCAAGTAAAGTTTAGCTACTTGGATGTAATCCGTTTGACCGTAGATAGGTCACATCCTACCAGTTCTATAGTATATTAGTCATACAGCCTAAGAATCGTTCGATTATGAGATCAACTGAAGAAGTCCGACAGTAATCATTTACCTGTCAGTTAAAAATCAACCCTCGTCCAATTTGCAGTAATCAATCTCACGCCTTTTGAACGACATCATCCTTGTACCAATAGCGGTTTTATGAAGTCCTTGAGATACGTATTGCTGATTCCGTTTGACTGATTTCCTTATCTAGGAGCGTGCAGAACGACTTGAATTGCTACGACATTTAACGAATCAGAACAGAACCAAATGCATTCAAAGACAGAGACAGTCCGCGACATACCATACCAAGCAAAATTTCATTCCAGAACTTCAAATCTTCTGAGTCGACTCAAAGTTTTGTACCTCTGTTCATAAAATTTATTTTGTAGTTTTGTACCTCTGTAGTGTTGGGCTTAATCTTGAGGGACTCGTTACTGTCGACAGATAGTAAACTTCTTATAATGCTCAGCGGATGATTGTTTTGCAAACAGCAAGCGTTACTGGGGCAAGAAATCCAGGCTCAAGGGAAAGACAATTTTATGTCTTTAACATGTTGAGCAGTTTGAGGCCATTGGGAACTTCGTGATCAGCTGGCAAGAGTTCTTGCATTTTGTGTCATGTGTTAGAGATGAAATTATTTTAATAACACGCCCTCTGTGCTAAGGCAGGTAATCTGTGGAGGGGTGCTTAATGAGCGCCCCATACCGACTTGTTTTGTGTGCAGCCACAAAACCAACCACTGATTTCTACCGCTCACGATTTAATAAAAACAATAACAGACGATTGAACAACGCACGCCGCTATCCTTTGATCATACCAACCTATAATTATCTAATTAAAGGATCCAAAAGTCATCTTTAACCTCACGTTAGAAACGTCCCTGAATATTCGTCCAATTCTACAAGTGTTGGCTTCACTCAGTTAAACGGCGTCTTGATGGTTCTCTGGGAAAGTTGGAGTAGTTAGAACAGAGTGGGGCTCCCTTAACAGACCCCACTTGAAGCTTAAAAGCATGCCGCTATCTTATACCGACTCTGTCGGCACAGCCTGTCTCAATCACTTGGCAGACAGGAGGTTTATTTTGAACGGAACACATAAACAAATCTTATCAATAGTCTGAATTTTAATTATTTTCTCGAGGATAATAGGCTTCTTACGATTAGCTTTGCAACCAGCGAATGCTCTGGGCGAAATGCGCCCTCCAGTACTACAACTGTGGCGTCAAAACAACTCTGGGATAACATTTTTCATCACATTATCGAAGCACTTGATTAAATCTGAATCGCAAACAAAAATTCGTGTTCTTGTGAAGTTAGGTAAACATTTTCCTTTATCCCAGCTTGCCATGACAAATATGACGACTAATCGTGTAAAGTTAAACATTACAAAGTCGTTATTTCTTGTCTTAATCGATGACAGCACGAAACAGAGAGGTAAATTGGACGCAGTTTCATTGAAAGTAACTGTGTATTTCTTTTGATTTTACCGCCGCTTAAGAAATTGCTTTAAATAGCTTATTTAGTTCATTTTAATCTGTCCACATTGACCGACGAGGAAGTGGAATAGCATCGATATTTTTCTCATCGCGAAACTAAGAAATCTCAGATATATCAACAATAAATTTGACGACTGCACTGTGCTTAACTCGTGTACACGCGATGTTTAGAAAAGCCCTTTCGGTTACTCACAAATAATTTAACATTTTTTTGTATCTGCCGCGCTGCTATTCTTTTGGGTGTCTTTCTTTTGCCGCTCCGTGCCCCTGGCAATGTGAAATTTCAAACAATCGTAACAATAGCATCAAACGACGACCAGCGATAAAGATAATTGCTTTCTTTGACCATCAGCCGTGTCGAAGTCGGCTCTGAGTGTTTCCTTTGAGCTGGGCCAGGTTGTTTTGACTTAATGACAACAATAACTCATCGAAAATTCCATTGAATTTCAAAAGCAACTTGAACATAATTAGTTGAGAGTCGATAACTTCTGTAATTCTATGTGGCTTGAGACTCTCAAACAGACGGTGTGTAAATGTTGTAATTTTGATATTTGGTCCCCGGCAAAATAGACTAGCATTTTTTCGTATGGTCACGTGACGTTACAATAGCATAAAACACGAGGCTTGCTCGCTTATGCAATTACTGAGTTATTAAATTTTTTAAACACGCCTGTAAACAACAAAAAAGTATTCGTAACATTTGACGTTTGACGAAATAGCAAAGTTTATGATAGTTTTCATAGCAATCAACATAGGAAAAAAAGAAACTTGTTTACATTTAGTTCAACAACCTGTAATCCAATTTTCTTGTCAGCAAGGCATAATAAACTATTGCGCATGGTCGAACCTCATAATCTTTTGTAAATCTTTTAAAATTTTGGCCGAGACCGAATGATTTTTAAAATCAGTCATCAAAATTAAGTTACTGGTTACTTAGAAAAAGAGGACTATCAGTTGCAAGAAAGCATAGGCTCATGTAGATGTCATGTTGAATAAATCACAGATACTTGAAGAATTAAGATGAATTGACAACAGTACAAGCTGCATTAGACAATTGTCTTAAATAAACACGCTCAATTCTTTTAATCAATTGTATAATAGATTAAATAATCAATTAATCAATTGTAATTAAATGGTTTAAATAACAAGAAGCTTTAAGGCGTGTGGCTTATGACCGGTGTAAATATCGAGAAATGAGATCGATTGTTATTTTTGAGCACGTTTATTTCAAATGAAATTATCTTGAATCGCTAAGAGTAAGTAAAAACAGCTCAAATGTCGTGATTACTACACGAGACCGAATAATTTTTATACTGCGAATAAAATGTTGTTCGTCAGTAAAGGGGCTGTATCAAGGTATACTGAGTACTGTTTGTTAAGTAAATAATTGCACACAATTTATAATCAGATACAATATAATTACAAGTCAAGGGAAACCTAAAAATGAAAACTTACTACGGCAAAAAAAAGTCCTAATTGGTTGACGATGATAAAAAAAAACAATTGATGGCTTTATGTTTAAGACGGATTACAAAATTTCAAAACTTGTAACATTCAGAAAAAGGTTTTCAATATGCGTGATCTGTCACGCATTTCTAAGTTCCTAAATTATAAGAATAAATAATGATAATAAATAGGAATGAACATTTTTTAAACAATTGATCACATATTCTTTCAGCTTTGGGGTCTGCATCATTTGAATTTCAAAGTACCCTAAGTATTGGAGTGTATATATAACATTTCACGATATATGGAATGGAAATGCAATCAAGAATAGCATCTCTACGCCATTTATACGGAACTTTCGTTTCAAATGTTTTCAGACGTCTTATCTTAAAATATCGCTGAATAACAAACTAGTCGGCAGTTTTGGCACCTACTGGTGTGCATGCGAAATAAAGGCTACGTGACGAAAGGTGAAGGAAAACTGGTGTACTGTCTCCATTTTAAAACAGCAAGCTGAGCTAAGACGACAACGTCTTGTTGGTGGTGCAGTCTAGTGACTTAAACTTTGGAAAATTAAGCTCGTTAGATATAAATGATGCTTATTCTTATTATAGGGATGTTCAGTTTTGCGAACAAGCCTTTTGTCCATAGAAAACTATCGAGGTTTTCGTGTTTGATAAAAGAGCTATTAATTTGACTAAAGAGCGATTTGAAAACAAGCAAGGCTCGCTCAACTGTCTGTCAGCTGCAATCGTGTTAATAACTGATATTAACGCAATGAATGGAGATGGGCATGAAAATGATGCGTTTTGCCCAAAATGTTTCATCAATCTTTTTACAAAGAAAAGGACTCGTGAAAAAAAAAGTGTTAATTTTTGGTTAGTAAAATAGAACTGAAATAATTTGTAAACTTCAGTCCGCTATTGTGCTACTGGAAGGCGCTATTGCCAACAGGTGCGCCAAGGTGACTTGTCCTAAGCCGCTGTCAATTACATAGGAAGACCTGTATTGTCAAATATCATGAAACAAAATTGGATCTGCGGTTGCGATATATTGAAAATCATAACCAAAATGCTAAATAAACCAAAGATGTAAATTATGTGGGACCATTTTAAAGACAGCTACTTGGGAAAAGAAAATTCTGTCAGTCGACCTTGCATCTGTAGTGAGATCTCCAATAAAGGCAGGCTGCAAGAACACCTGCAATATAGTTGAGGAGAGAAGTATTAAAGGAAAAAAGAGAGTTAGTTACGGCCAAGCAAACGGAATAAAAAATAATGTGTATCTAAGGCAACAGCATTATCACAAAAATTTAAAACTTTTCGTTTTTCGCACATGCACCGACACACTGAAGAATGCTTCGATGTATTTTTTTTTTTGTATACAAAAGCGGCTGGTTTCGCTCAAATCAAAAATTCAACATCTTTCTTTGACTGTCATCAAAGCTGCATCGTAAATTGGTGAGTTTGACATACGTTTGAACAGCGTTCTTTAATTTTTGAGTTTCAAAACAACAGCATTATGGTCAAAAAACAGTCGAGGTAATCAACATTTCTTAGACCGTTTTTTGTTACGTTATTAAGCGTTGGCTATACGGATACGCTGTTATTAACACGCAGGAAGCCGTTCACGAGTGGTTCATGATTTTGAAAGTATTAAGCCTCATTGCCATACCGGTGACAGATTGTTGTTGAAGAGTGGCAGACAATTGGGTAGCACCACTTAGCCCAGCAAGATTCGTGCTTTTAAGCTTTTATATCTTATTCCAAGATTAATTGACTACGTTGGCTGTCATTGAATTTTTTTTTTTAAACAATAACACATAATTCTAACTCAAACTCAGAGAACATTCCAGTTCATCAAGTTTCATCTTCTTTCTGCTTGAAAATCGAAAATCTGAACCGGTGAAATTATCCTTACGTCGAATTTTCGCGAGGTAAAATTAGGATAGAAAAGAGCTTAAGATGACTAACTCCGTTTTTCTGAGACTCGAATATAGAAGCGACTAAAACTCATATATAGTAGCTTTTCCAAATTCCACCTGTCGCCGTACACCTCATTGAAGAGTGCACGAGATACGACTTTTAATTCTACAAACATGAAATTACTGAGATTCGGCACTCACTCACTCAATCCTTTTCGTACTTTTAATCGCATAATGCTAGAATATACCACGTAACAAAATATCCCCTTCCATACCTTCTCACCAACGGAAGACTTAAATTCTTCTGTCTACACTGAAATTCTCTTTAATAATTCAGGCTAGAGGTTTCAAATCTTCGTATCAAACTAGAGATGATTTTGAACTTTTTCGTTCAGGGTTATTGTTGCCGTTTCAATCAATTAAAGCTCTTTCGTGTTGTGCAAAAACCACGTAAGGAAAAGCCTTTTTCGTTTTAATTTTCTGGAGAATTTCGGGTTTGAAAACAAACGTGAATCAAATATTCAAAATGGTTCAAACACACACAGTCCTTTTCCTGTAACACTTCTTCGATTCACACTGAAACATGTTTTGAAAGAAAATGAACACACTGAAGACTAACCTACTTTCAAATTTCGTTTGAAGACACAACACGTTGTAATCATAAATTATTAATGGCCTTTGAGGTGTGGAAAGGCTGGTTTGATTCCAAAATAGATTTTCTTTCAAACTAAGCAAGTCAAATGGAGGAATAAACTGCATAGGGAGCAAGAGTGGTTAAAAATTAAGTCCGTCAAATTTAAGTTACACTTAATTATGGAACAAAATCGCGACGACTAGAATTTTAAGGAAGAAACCCTTTTCAGACAAAAATACATGTCAAGTTCAGACACCTGTACATCACATATTCCGCTTTTCACACTTTCTTCAAATACCAATCAATTTTATTGTGTTCCCGGTAGCAAAATAATTTCTTGCATAAGTTGACGAGATCATCAGAGCAATAGGAGCCTCGCCACTTTACTCTTTTATTCCGGAAAATACAAACTTCCCTTGTTAAAATAGTTGTTTTCGCAATTGCAAATCAACAATAGCTGCCAAGCGAAGAATTCTCGCAAATTCACCCCGGATTTGCAACAAAAACGTTTTGCTATCAACTCTATTTGAAGCCCGGGATGACATACAGACTTAAGTTCTTTTACGTGTTGACGAAGCAACACGTATGTCAGATGACATAATTTCGAGTCGCTGCAAAGCATTCAAGCGAAGAACAAGCCAGGCTATCTTGTGAAAATTATTATCAAGGCGAAACTTGCGTTGAATTACGTTTTTAATAAATTGAACATATATCGAATCCTCTCCCAAGTTAAGTATCCTAGCAAATTTTACATCTCATTTGGTTTATTTGTAGTATCTGGGGTCGTTGGCCCTTCATTTTATTCACTTTTGTTGTGATAATAAAACACCCAAATGGTTGTAAGACTCGCATTAAAACAATGAAAATGTGTCATCACTAAGAATTTTAGTTTCAGCCTTAAAACAGCAGAACTTTGTCGCATTGCAGCGGCTTTTTGTTATATTGTAACATATTATTTTCTTTTATTCGAGTCACTTGGCAAAAATATTTCAAGGCTGTGAAATCATATACCATATCTCATACCAAAGAAATTATTATTACCCACTCAGGTGGGATTTGAGGTTTAGAAATCACATAACATTAACTCGCTACTTAATAGTTGGCTTTCCATTTAAAACTTCGACTTAACCTTAAAAGAAAGACGACTCATTCTAGTTCGCGTCTACCTGATATACCCTTGGAAGTCCTTCATATATGACACAAAGTGCAATCAGCGAAAACCCTTACTGACCTAACTTGTCAATGTGAGAGCACCAATATTGTTTTCCTGTTACCCTGCTACCCTCTTCAAGCCTTCCTTAGAAAAAAGACCTTCTTCCCGATCAAGTCAGTTCTTCCTGAACACATTTATACTTTAGTAACTCCACACCTACAGCTCTAAGGCAAGCAGTCAAGGTCATTCAATATCGGTATAAAAATCTTGCCCGCGACTTACAACCGTTGTTACGTTAACTATCAAATGTATTTAGCGCCAATTTGTGCGCCCTAAGTTTGAACGGAGCGGAAGATTTAAAAGAAGTTTGTGATCGTGATTTTAATTTTAATTTCAGAAGCAAGCCGACATAAAAAGATAAAGCATCGAGGAAGGGTGTAATATACTTGATCCAATCCACAAGTACATGGCAGCTACCCTTAGTTTTTAAGGTATTTTTATTACCTGAATTATTCAGTTGAAATTCAATACAAGTTGCGAGTATCTTTGACTGAAACGGCTATTCATTCATAGCCTAAAAGAGTTGTTTTACATTCTTTCTTCTAAAATCAGAGGACATCAGGATACTGATCATAGTAAGTATGCCAAAACTTTAACACTAATGTCATACTCTCGGTGTTACAAAGTGAAACTGGTTCGGAGCGGCTCAATAGCTATTGATATTTGCAATTTCAAGTGAGAATTCAAGTTCAATCGCAGCTCTCGGAAGAAATTCATAAAAATGATTCAGTTCAGCTAGTTTAAAGACAGACAAGTAATACCCGGTTGACGGTTACTGCTCACGTTTTGAAATCTCTCCGGCTAGAGATTAGTTGATAATAAGCTAAGATGGCGGATTTATCGTCCACAAAAAGTGGCTGTCGAACGTGATTTCGCCTATCGTTTAAAATTTGAATGATATGACCGTTCTAGTCTCAAAACAGAAGCTTTCCAAGTGCTTTTGATTTGTAAAATGTTTTCTATACTTGAGAAAAGAATGACGCCAGGTATGCAAGAAACTGTCACAACTAAAGCAAGTCAAATAATTGACCAAAAAACCTATCTAAAGCAGTCGCGACTCTTTATAAGACCTGAAACTCTTGGGTAAGCAAAAAGAACTTAGCAATAATTCCACGGTTTCCAAGGTACGTCGCAAAAACAAATTGCGGAAGCGCTTAGAGGAAAATCAAAGGAAAATGTCGCGAGGTTTCGTTATGTTTTGAAACACGATTCGAACAGGGTTACCTGTGTACTATTTAATAGTTTGAGATTTAAGAGATCGCTTTTGAAAATTGAGCAAGACACTGTTTTCAGCACGTGGTGCGAAAGAGCTTCTTAAGCAAAATCAACCTACCTGTAAGGATCTATAGTTCATCTTCTAGTGAAAATGTTCAGTTTTCCATTAACACATCTTTGGGGGTTCATGGAAAAGTGGAATAACAATTATAGCAAGGTTTCCTTCCCTTATGTTAATCAACAGCTCTACCAATACGAAAGGAAAACTATCCAAGCTTTAATGTTTTCAGTGGCTTGCTTCTCAACTTAGTAATGTTTGCTTCGCTAATTTGAATAAGTCGAATGAATATGAGAAGTATATGTCACTCGCGTTTGACGTGGTAACCAAAACCCTTTTTGAAAAGAAAGGAAACTCGCAATGTTTGCGAATTGTCTTGTCTAGTTAACACGTAACGGTTCGGCGTCAAAACTGTTTCCGCGCGGAGTCGCGGAAAGCTGACGAACTTTTATTACCGGTTGAGCTGATATCAAAGCTGACTAAGTGCGTTGATTGCGCGATACCACCTAAAAAAAAGTAACGAAAATAGCGGAAATTTTTTCATTTACTGTGGAGTCACTTGAGATTCAGCTTTCACACCTTCACGCTTTTTTTCAAACAGAACTGTTTGGAAGAGGAAATAGTTCAGGTACTTTAGAACTTTCAAGGAAATTGTTAATTCAGTTTATTGTTAAGCGATCAACTGAAGAAGGCGGTTTCTTTCGGTGAAGGGAGACAATCAGATGAATCTTTACTGGAAAAAGAGGCAAAACGGGGCGTTTTTTGTGGGCTAAAATTGTTTTCTGCTAGCCACATAATTGACAGCATTTGAGACGAAGCAGATATGAACGAGAATTAAAATGAGGAACGTCAAATTACTATCTAAGGTTGCTCTCCTAGGTCTTGATAAGTTGCTCCACCAACCTACTTAACTATTAAAATATTCGCCTAAGCGGCGACTAAAATAGCTGCCCCTGTAAACAAACTTTCCGGTAGCTTGTGAAAAGTGCACGGCGCTTCCTTGCAATTTATGTACTGTTTACTTTGTACAACTGCTGAGCTAGAATAATTTAATCCATATAAAGGCCCAAGCTGTCACTTGGTGTGTGGTGATTATCCGACAATGCAAACATCCGAAAGTTCTTTTCACACACAGAGAAATTTACATTCAATGTTTGCTTTTTCGGTTCTCTTTGAAACGTTGACAAGTTTGACAGGTTGTCAATTTCGCCCACACTCGTGTCGTCCCGCCCTGTCAAAACCTACCTTGTGCTTGCCGCCTGACATGGCGTATTTACAGAGCTGAGCGTGTGTTTAATGCTTATTGCCAAGTTACTACAACAAACGAGTTTTATGGCTAGCGGCGCGTGGATGACGCTTCATCGCGTAAATATTCTAGCTTTTTGAAGTAAGAGTGAATTTAACAACGTTTCTCTTTGAACTCAATTTTATTGATTGCTTAATTTTGCTCCGCCTTTCGGTAGAAATCACGAATTTCAACTACAGTTTTTTTGCCATAATGTTTTTTGAATACGCAAATTGACCAGACTCTCTTAAACTTTAGAATATTATATGCAGGGGTTGTTGTTTATAGGAGATAATGTTTCTTGGACTAACTTGCCACTTTAGTTTGCCAAATCCCACTCTTTGAGGCACGATTAAATACAGCACAGATCGAGTAATGTTACGAATGAAGTTAGTTTGAATAAAATGCAGTTGGGCTGTACATCCCCCAGAAAAGAACCAGCAGCCAGAGAAATGCCGTACATTTGGAATTTTTCTGCAAAACACGATACAACGATTTTCACAGGAAACAACGATACTACTGTATTCGTAAAAAAATACTTGAGCAATCGTCAACCGTAGGTGATGACCTCAACAAAATATTGTCATAGAGAAACCATAAACTACATGTCTCATTTCCTATAGTTTCGTGTTTCGGATTTTAAAATACTAGTTTTCGATAACTCATCGGTCACTTTTTCAGTGGTTATTGCAGCGGCACCATGTAGCTCGGCAAATACACCCACCCGTACGATTTATTAACATATAACCGTTATGCATGCTCGTGCAATGTTCGAATTTACTGCTTGCTGTGAATTATTTACTAGCTGGGCGAGATACAAGACATGCTTGCCCTGCTTGGTTTTACAGTATAATCACTCCACGGCATTTAATAATTCGAAGTACTGTAGACATGCAACGAAGAAAATACATCGAAGTGTCGAAGCCGACAAAGAAAACCAAATTGGGTGTTGAATATTCAAGCCACACAATAGTGGATGTTGGCAGATTTTGGGCCCGCCTCATAACGACATGAATGGCTGAGCTTCAGGGAACTGGAAGCGAAGATCCGGTGACTCTATTGACTCAATACGTTCAAAACTAGAAACTGTGTTCAGTACACAAATCTTTTAGCACTCCGGAAAATCTGGCCTGACCGCAAGACATGAACACGGCGGCGTCTCCTGTATTAGGTAAAGTGTTCTCCACTTTGTTGCCGTTTGTACATAAGACTAAAATTATTTTCTGTGTTTACGATGTCTATGGTTTAATACAAAGATGAGTTTGGGATAGATTTATTCTGACCGCCGTTTACGTGACCAGGAGAACTTAAATGAACGATCTTCCTCATAGGAAAATGCTACGCAAGATCATCGTTTAAATAATTTGTGATCTAAGAGGTTTGGCCCGATGTTTGGGTTTATATCTAACCTACCAGATTTTTTACCGGTTCCTTATAAGTGAAAGCAAGTCATTTCAAAGAGAAGTAGCTACTAATACCTAAATTGTAAGGACTTTCTTTTACCAAGCGTAAACTTACACTCTGAAAGGAAAATATTCAGGCTTACGAGTGGTGTTGACAACCAGTGGATCGGAACTCAGACAAATTTACCACCGAAGATGTCAGGGTAAGACGTGGAATTGGCACAATACGCCAACTTAATGAGTCCAATTTGTCAGTATGATTTCAGAGCACTGTTTCCGCGCATTGTTGATCAGCATATTTTGCCACCTTCCATTCGACTGTACAAGAACTGATCGTACATTTATGAAGAGATCGACTTATCCTTTTATTCCCGTACCCCTTTATAACAAGATAGTAATTAGTTTATGTCGTTAAACCGAAAACAAATGCTAAACTGCTGCGTTGTAGTCATCAGGTTACTTCGCTAGGAAGGTTCACCGACTGTTGGATCTCACCATGACCCGAAAAATCGATGAGTAACCAAGTCTTACAGAATGCAGAAATAGACAAAAGTGTTTTTCGATCTCTGTCGCTCTGAGAAAGTTCCACTTGCTGTTGTTTCATCACAACAGTCTGCAGATGTCCCCCAGTTTTTATTCATTTACAAGTCATCCATCGGCCATAGCTGTCAATTCCATGAAAACTCTTTCTCTTTGTTTATTTAAAAAAACTGCATTGATACAATATTCGGATAAGGGAACGTATGTGGCTTGTTTCACGTAAAATGGAAAATCCGGCGTGAAATTTGCCCGCTCTATAGAGTCAATCGAGCAGATTGCAACTCAAAAGTAAACAATTTATAACAGTGGCGAAATCTGTTTGAGGAGACGGCTTAAGTTTGTGGAGTTGAACCCATGTACACCTGGCGATATTTTCCTCGTTTTCAAAATGTTCATAGAACGTAAGAGAAAAGTTATGAAAGGGCCGAGAAATCTTTGCAATAATCTGTTATGATTGACACAGCCAGGATGGCGCTCAGTTAGCTCTATGTGGGGGTCAGATAAAAATATTTCATACATGAAAACTACTTTGCAGATAAAAGAAGAGAAAAACCTTGACTGTGGCTGTCTGTCAATACTCGAAGTTCCGAAAAGGAAGCTCTTTTCATTTCAATTCTTTGGTAATGTGCATCAACGGTTTCCATCGCCGCTACAAAGGGATTACCGATTCGTTTGAAAAAAGGACTTCAGGAGCGTTCTTTCTTGATTAGTATTTCGATACTTGCTGTTGTAAGAAAAGATTGGAGATACGTAAAAAATACTGCTATTAATGTTTTTGAATTTCGAAGAAAGACTGACTTTAAGCTGCATATTTGTGGCTGAATGAAGAATATGCCCGTATTGAAAGGAAAGGAAGATGCTATATTAGCAGCCTCAGGGCACGTAAACAGATTTGTGCGCGGTAAAATTGATTTAAACCTCAAGTCTCCCGAGGGAATACGTTTGTACATGCAGAACACATTTATTTACAAGCTTTACAGCTTTTGGGAATCAGGATGACAATGACAAGAACAGCTTGTAGTGAAAAGTGCTTGCATACTATGTATTTTATGTGAAAACAACCTTAGATTACTGTTAGCTGACCCCAGAGCACCTGTGATTAAGGCTAACTGTGCATTTAGCATTACTTCAAGTAGAAAGTCGTCCAGAAAGTTTTACTTGCGTAGAGTCTTTATTTTTACTGTACAAAAGTTACAAAGCCTCGGCTTGATTTTTTCAACTGCACGGAGTTTTTGTCTTCGGACCCAGAATTAGTCGAAACGCAATACAAGAATAAAATTAGATTGTATTCCCACATGCAATTTTAGAATTAGGCTAGAAATATGTTCATTGAACTCAAAACGTCTATCTAAAGATTCGTTGCTTCCTTGACTTTACTGCCTATACAGAAATATAAAACGGATGATCTGTAACTTTACCGATTAAGTATCGGAAACCACAACATGCCATGAAAGACTAGCTACGATGAGAAGTATGTTGAAAACTTCTGTCAGTGATAAACTAAGAAGAATTTGACTTGGTCTGAACTAGGGAGACGAGAATTAAGTTGAATATGCGACACTAAGATGGACCAGATGTTTTAAATCTCAGAGACTGAAAATTAAACGGAACTCTTTACGTGTTTACCTACCGTATTCAGCGGAAAACTTGCTTTGAGTCCTTCGTGCAAACAATTCGTTGGCTACATGTCATTGAAAATTCTTCACGGCACCGTAATTTTTTATAGATGAAAACCAGAAAAAAACTGGCAAAGAAATGCTGCGAAAATGTATACCAGAAACAGCAGCTAACGAAAGGAAAATACTAGCTTTTCTTGGGACCAATTGTGATATGTAAATAAAACTGTATTACAAGAGGAAGCTTTGAAACTCAATATTACCAACCGCCCTGCAACTCCTCAAGTTAGCTGTACTTTTGTTTGAGAGTGTAGCTGCAATTCCCATAAAAATGTGATTTTCCTTGGAATAAAATATCAGAACAGAAACACACGCTGCATGTATCCCTGAACTAAAGTTTCACAAAGTTGTTTTGACCCAAAATAGGCTATTTTTTTACTAGGGTCGTCACAAATGCGCTGTGTCGCACTCACTTATAACTAATCGCTTGAACGAGAAAAATACATAGCGCAATGCGACGATAGACTTTTGAAAATGAGCAACTTTGCATCATCCTTCACAGCCACGCGAGCAGCGACGAACAGCTGCAGTCGAAAGAAACCTTTCGAAAAATTTTAGCATAACATTACCCTTTGAGCTCGTTGACTTCCGACATCACAGAAAACAGCCTTCAACACATCTTCTTTGTGGGTTTGTGAGACTTTCAGAATCGTGTAACTTCTGCGCGACTTTTTCCCCTAAAACCTATTTTTTTTACAGCAGCAACTGCTTGAGTAGTTCACTACAGTCAGCGGCGCACATTTTTAGTGATACAGCTTTTTTTTTTGCGGCAGGCGGGCATAATATTCCAAAAGCACACAATAGATTTCTTGAATAAAACTTCTTGGACGTCGTGCAGATTTCGTTATTGCTAATTCTAGCCGTGCTATTTTTCATTTCTTTCTTTTGAGCCTTTGACTTAATAAAAGACCGATTTTCAATAATAACAGGACGAAAGAAACACAAGTCACGACAAACCATATCTTCCGACACTAAACACAGGTATCACTTACACGCATTGCCTGAAGCAGTGTGCAAACAAATGCGATTAGAATAGGTTAATAGTTATTTTATTTATTCAAGAAATATTTCTGCTTTACAATGAAAGAGCATCTTCGCTAAGAAATTAGATTAACTCAGAGAATCAACGCGTTAAGAATGATGTATTGAAAAGCTGAAGCACATTACCCCCGCAAACATCTAACCACTGTTTGGCGGCGACCCACTTAGTCACAACTCAGAAAACAGAGATGAAAGATCTGCCGCCAGGATCACACCACTTGTTGTTAAAGGCGTGAGTGTATAAGTGTGTATTTAACCGCAATGATTTGTTCTCTCAAGGAGATATACATGTATACTCTATTTGAAGGTGAAAGAATCGCATTTAAAGAATATTTGCCTTTTTGAAAAATAAGCGAAACTTTGGATGAGTGCAACACTATACCGTACAACGCGAACGTCGATAAAGCAGTTATCAGCAACGGAAGGGAGACAATGCGCTTGAATACTGATCGCTGGTTAACCTCTCGAGTATTATAAGATTAAAGTTACATGGCGATCTATGACTGGAATGTATCAGAATACGAGACGAAAACGCATCGGCGTCGCGCTCACAACATTTAAGGATGGTTCGTGCGTTGTCAGTAATACGTAGAGCCACAGAATTAACCACTTTAGAAATGAATGGCTTGTAATTATAGCGATGAATATTACGAGAAGCCACTTAATTAGAGCCATTCAGCAAGCTATGGCTGAGAGGCCTGTTTAGTCACAGTCAAAATATACAACCACTTCGCAATTCACAAAGAGTTTGTTATATTAATACTGTGCAATGATCTCGCTTTTGAAAGCGTTTAGACTATTTTTATGTTAAGCGAACGAACATAAAAAGGAAACGTACAAAAAGACCGTGCAAATCACATATGACTTACAATGTAATTCTTGCTTAAACAAAAAATTGCGTTTAACACAGAAAAGAGGTTTGTTAACCAGGAAATATGATTTTGTCAATAGGCATCAAACGCAAAAACTTGTGGCGCGTTGAAGGCGCACCTTCCACGCCGAGAGAAAGACACACGAAAAAAGAAAACAACGAACTGAAATCAAAGAAACCGACATCGCTGATCCGTGTCGAAGCAAAAGCTTGGATTTGAAATTAAATGATCATCTTACGGAATAATGTAACTGCGTAGTAAAATAGATAAAGCCTGCACACCCAGGCCTTGTTTTTATCCTCGGCCCTCGTTTGCGAGTGCAAGATCTGAGCCAAGCATATAATGAACCGTTGAAATTGAAATTTCCACTTTCATTGACCTAAAGCTTTGAGTTTTGTAGAGGTCTCCGCCGTATCTTCTGCGGTTCAATTGTTCGACTTGCAGAAAGAATAGCATGAAAGCAAAGCCAATTGCCCATGAGATTTCACATTGTCTCGAAGCCGCCAAAGTATCTGCAACTGGCGGTATCGAATTTCAAAGGCGTTCTTTCTGTCGCAAAACCACTTGTGAGCGACAGCTCTACCTGTCAACATGCCGTCAATATAATTACAGCCGTGACACCCGAACTTAAGAAATAACGCAACTCCAATCAACACGAATAATTTTCCACTTAAAATTAATCTTAGTTGTTAGGTGCGCTTTTAATGGCAGCTTACCTGAGCTATTCAAAGAAAAGATTGTAAAAACTCTCTGCGTGTGACCAAGTTGTTATTCCTATCCTCTTCAATGCGTTTTCCACTTTTTGGTATTTTTTCCATGGTGAACAATTGGTAATATCTGCAGGTGGCGTGCGCGGATGTCATTCGATTATTGCACGTGCGTTCTGAGCACAGTGGTTCGGTAGTAACTTCCTCTCCCCGGTTGTGATTGGACATTTAACATTTTTCCGGCGAAGCTTGAATCACCGAGAATATTTGTGTCCTCGCCATTTGAGGGAGGTATTATAATAAGCCATTGTAAACCAATTATTTCGATTCCTAGACCGATTAGGTAACCTCTGCTTTCAAATCTGGAATTTGCGATATCCGGAGTGAGCCATTATGGCATAGAAGGTTGATCTACGAAGCCATCCTTTCACATTTTCGTTGCGATGGTGTTATTTGCCTTTTAATGCACGTGTACACTGTAGATTGTTCAGTCCTGGTTGGTCACAGAACGATCAATCAAACTGTCACATGTCATTACGGACAAGACAATAAAAAAGACGCTTGGTCGCCCTTTCTACCAATAGCTTAGTTGTTGAGGTGTCAAATCGATAGAGCAAGGTCTTCTTTGAAACGCAGCGGCCTTCCAGACAACACGACTGAATTTCTGATAATTCAGGTTCGCGCGCGAAATGTCTAGTAGGCTCGAGCAGTGTGGAATTCGGCTGCATTGAGGAAATTAAGCTTGTGTTCCGATCGAGCAAACAGGTGGAATGAACCCCTCGTACAGAGAGTAGATAGTAAACTACAAAAGCAGAGAAGTCAATCGTATCACAGAAACAATTACACAAACAGCAATATTGTGGCGAATTTGCAACTACTGACCAGCCTCGCTAGGCTGAGACTTTCCGCACTAAAACATTTCGAAATACGAGTGGCAAGGTAGCCTCCGCAAAGACTCGGTCGAGTCGCAGTGACTTGAGAGCGCCTATCATCCCGATGACTATGGAAGATAGCTGCCACCGGAAGCGCCCCAAAATAATCGGTTAGTTCCACAGAACACGAAACGAAGCAATTTTATAAGATGGTAACTATTAAGAGTTCAATTTTACATAGTCGCTTTGTGATCTGTTAACAGGAAAAGCGAGCTGTGGGCAAAATGGTGGTCAGACTAGGAGAATGAGCGTGTGTACGGGCTGCCAGGAACCGATCGAGGACCGATTTGTGATGAAAGTAATGGATGAACCATGGCATGAAAGCTGTTTGCAGTGCTGTATATGTAGAAACACATTATCACGATCATGCTTCAGCAAAGACAGAAAGCTCTACTGCAGAACAGACTACGAAAAGTAAGTCGCTCTTCAATCCTCACTTGGCGGTTGTGAATATTATAACATTAGATGACGACCTCTCCATCCCCCTGTTCTCATTTAATATTTTTATAATTATCAATTTTTCTTTAAGTACCTAGTACATTACCGAGCAAAAATACTGTTGTTGATTTCAAGCTATCTGTAATTTATGAAATCAACAAGGCTTCCTCATCTGTCTTCGACCCAAGAGATTTGACACGGGCGCTAGTCGGGTATTCAAGTCGCTACAGGCGATGCTTGTCAAGAATTTCTTTTAATGTGCTGATAATAATTTTTCTAAACATCCCAGCTAATTTTATCGAGTTATCAAATGTTCTGAAATGTTTCTCAACAAGTTGCGGCGTTCGTTCAGCAGTTGTCCGCCATGGCGATCATCCTGAAATTATATTTACATCACAGCTCTAAAGATATACATGTTAACTATGCATCGGTTTCCTTTGAACATCTAAAGCGTAAGGCCGCCTGCCGATCTTGGAAAATATGAATAATTATTGCGTTTTCTGACTTATTTCGCCTTTTAATGTGATTAACGTGTTGAAAAGTACAGAAAGCTACTTGGATACTTTTCGCTCCTAATTTTCGCGCTCTCGTATAGTAACGTGCGAAGTCACTACAAGCATATGCCTACAGGAAGTTCTTTTGAATGTGTTAATCAAACTTGGATCTTGAAGTGATAGATGTCTTCCGTTATTCTTGTAGTACGCATACGTCTGCTTTTGCCATCATATGCGTTTTGAATATTTCAATGTGCGTCTGGATTTTTAACACTTGATTTTTGGAGGTCTACGTTTTTTTCTTGCACTCGCGAGTTTTACTGGAGCTGGTCTTCAGAACTTTTCTGCCACTATTCTTTTACCAGTCAATTTATCGTCAAAGCTCGGTATGCTCAAACATAGCAATTGTAAACGCTAATGAGAGAAGTGGGAATGGATACGGAAAACAGAAAAACAGATCTTCTTCTTTAGCTGTTTTCAATTTTTTGCCGAGTCTTTTTGACATAATCCGTTTTGCTTTATTCTCAAAAAGTAAAATTCGGAATGGAAGCAGGATTGCTTGAACGGTAATCTTGCCTCTTAGTGCGCAATTACGGCTCTTTTTATAGGACAGAAAAGCTGAGACAAATTACTGAGAAGGATTTCAATTTAGGCCGCGTTTGGTTTCTTAGTATGATGCTCAATGCTATATTTAAATTATCTTACAGTGTATTACTCTAATATTATATTAGTAGCCTGGAAAATGATTACTTATTATTACTTGAAAAGAGTATAACTTATCAGCATAAAGACATTTCTCATTTGTCTGAAAGGTTTTTGCTCCGTTTGTCCGGAAAATTTGTTCCAAAAATCGGTTAGCGGCGAAGTTTTTATTTTGATAATTGAATGTTTGCGTAAGGACGGATGTATTACCATTGTCAATCACACCAACCATTAAGTGTTCTAGGAGCGAAGTGGTTCGTTCCAGGCCGTTGTTCGCTCTTCTGTTGAATTCAGCATTATTACTAGCTATGCTTTCAAAGACCGGTTTTTTTGGCTGCGTTCTTTAAAATAAAACGATGTTGCCGTGGATATTGAAAACTTAAAGCGAAGCCGCCTTATGAAGTATTTGTTTAGAATGTGTTAGCTACTGATTTATCTATCTCAAGAGAGAAAATCAGAACCTGGATTTCTCTTTTTTATTGATAACAAATTAAAATTATTCTTTACGAATACACGAGTGAATAACTCTCAAGGAGCCGAAAATGATAGGAATTGTCGCGCGTAGAAGAGAAATCATACTTGTCAATGAAGCACTTGTCTGGCTTGTGTGCATCGAGTATTCAACATCAAAGCGGCCATATATAATGAGCAAATGAAAACACCGTCGGATGTATTAAAGCTATCTGCTTTGCCAACCTTTCTACACGTTTTGTCCTTGAAGTAGGTGTTGAATCATCCGGAAATATAGAATGGAGAGAAAATAGTACAATTATCGACAACAAGAAATGGCAAACACGTCCACATGTGTTCACTTGCTTTTCGAAAACCTTGTTGGTCAGTTGAAAAAAGCTTTGGCATAAACGTCGGCGATTTCTTTGAAGAACTTGAAACAGTACTGTTTTATTTTCTCCAATGTATAAGCAAATTACACTGTTAAACTTCGATGGACGCAACAGAGCCATCCTCAGGGACAACGGAGATAGAAACTTAAACCTTCTTGTTAGGGTGGAATAAAGTTTGAATTCATGGACACTACAAAATCTGATCAAAGAAAATTTGAATAATTCATTAGACCTTACACAGCCTTTGCAAACACACCTAACAGTTTACAGGTTATTCTTTTGTTATTTTCTTCTCTAAATTAAATGAATTTTTCTTTTTGCTCGCGAGCGAATGTTCCGTCTTTTTGTGTACAGGACAAAAAATGTTTCGTTGAATTTGATTAGCAACGCTAAGTTTTGTTTGAGCGACAATCTCTATCTGCCCATGCCAAAGACAAAATTTTGGCAATTTTGAAACACTCGAAAGCAGCTAAAAATAATTCTCAAACGTCCTAAATTCTCAGTGAGAAATAGAACAGCTAATCAGCTTACGACCGAAAAAGTCTTTCTTAGATTTAGTCAGCTTAAAGTACTTGAATTTGACAGTTGTCCCTAAAAAAGGCTTACTCAGTGATAAGGATATTTCTTGTTGGCAGACTCTTTCAGAGTCATAAAGGGCGAAGCTGAATTAGCGCTTAAAATGATTTTATTATTTTCCAGCGCAAGTACTAAAACTTTGTTTTCGCTCTTCAAGAGTACAAGGCTATTTTCTCTTTCTGTCCTTCATTGAAAACGGTCTTACAATGTAAATTAGTGATTTTCTTCAGTTACAAAACGTGTTAGTTGCGTTCTAAGTCAAGTCAATATAGTCTGACAGCCATACTAAAATTTCGTACGGTTTCTTCTCGACGCTTAGTAGTTTATCCCGACAATTTTCACTGAAAATTGCCTCAGTTGAAAAGTAACTAAAAGGTCAGCTTTGAGTTGGTTTTTATAAATTGGAAAAGGCAGCCGCCAGAATTGATTTTGGCCGGTTGGATATATATTTAAGCGGGTCGTGAATTTTTACTCAGAAAAGTTGTTGTTTGCTGAACAAAGAAACTTTGCGGAAAAGAAATATTTCACCAGCAGGGATATCAGAGAAAGTTTCATTATCTACTGACTTTGAAGTTAGTTAATTTGTGTCGCGTGATTCAGGGCTTCTTTTCCATTTTTGAAGTCCACTAGACAAACATCACGGAAGATTTCACGAGAAAAGTGTTTTCCTTGAGTTACCTGCCGATTAAGCGATTGACTGCAAAGACTGATTTGTTACTAAGGTCTGCATCTAGCAGTATAAAGCCGTGTCAATGATATTTGACGGAGAAGGGTTTTGTTGCCCTCTCTTCGTGTTTTATGTAGACATTATCTTCAAAACCGCTTCGAAGTACATACACGGCTCAAAAACAACAATGCCTTACCCGGTGGCCGGAAATTTAAAACTGCTCCAGTTTTCTTCGGTTATCTTGGCAGCTGATATTCAACCTTCTTGGGTTTAAGTTAGAGTGACCCTATGATCGGGCAAGGTTATCGCTCACTGTTTTTAACGCTAAAGATAGCTCTCAGTTTTGTAAAACTAAGAATCTAAATTTCACACCAGACAAAGAATATATTTAGAGACTTCACGTGCAATAGATGATCGAGACATGGCGTCGTTAATGAGCTGGAAAGAGAAGATTATATAATTTCATGGATAGTCTCCGAAAGATTGCCGTATTCCTGAGTAAGTGGAATATAAAACTGACGGCGCAAATAGAGTGATTTAAACATACATGCTTGAAAGTGTAGGGTTTCGCGAATTGACAAGTTTCTCGCATTCATTTGTTTTGGTTTATAGATAAAACACACCTTAGAAGTCAAATAACCCAGGATACTTGGCCTTGAAAGAATTGTTTAGCGCTATACAACCAAGAGATAGCAGCAACGTTTTGTTTAGTCTTAAAATGCGATATTTTGTCTTCGATGCTGATAGAATTTTAATGGCATGCATAGAAGAATCGACGAGTTGTTTTCAACACTCGACATCCTGCCCAAATATACCAATGTTTTGAAATCGGATCTCTCCATCGCGCAAACATCTGAAGACCTTTGAATGACTCGTACAAAAAAGCATTGCTTATCTGCTAATGTATATGGGAGTTTGACGTGCAGCGATTTTCACCTCCTGAGTATAATACTAACATTTCCGACAAGGTAGCGAAATTGTGGCGACAAGCAAACCAAAAATGTGACCTTGGACAACTCCATGCTGATAGCGGAAAAGTGATCCATAAAGGAGCATTCTCCTAATCGCTGTGGTTCTAAATAAGCTTTTTCACTTGAGAAAGATCATATTATTTATTGTTTCAACAATTCTACAGTTTGTTCGGCACTTGACTAATAATAGCTTCCCTGATGTGAAATGACTATCCAAGCGACCTTTGCATGTTTACGCGGTGACTTATCTATTACCAAGACCTTTCAACTGTTTATGTAAAATCTATAAAGAGTTTTATATGAATCAATTTCCGACAGGAAGGCCTGACACGAAAACACATGTGCCGATTGTTTTAGTGATGCCAGGGGAAGATTAAACAAAACAGGCTGGATGCAGTCGTGAAGTATTCAGTGACACTCCTTAACTAAAGCAAGTTTTAACGTGTTGCAGTCTTCAGACGTGAATTCAGTTTTCTCTATGTATTCATCACACAACTTAATGAGCATCTTCCCTGAAACATCGAACTTCTTCAAAGGACCAGAGGTTCACCACTGCAACCTACAGAAGGCTAAAACGTTTTTTTTTTTTTTTAGTAAATGATTTTTTGCATAAGGCGCACTCGTGATATTGACCATCAGTTTGAGGTTCAGAAAAGGGGGTTGTTATATGTCATGGTTTGATTTTCTTCTTCAAAATTTGAAGAAGCTTAGGACGCCCAATTAAAGTTTGAATAATAAAAGGCGTTGATCACTAAGTTTACTAGTTATATTTTTTTGGAAATTTTTATCTTTTTTCGAAAACCCTCTTACAGGTCAGTCTCACAGGTGAGTTAATTTACTGCCAACACTGATAGTGACCAAGCACGTAAAAAATGAATTAGTTACTAGCCCAGAGTCTAATTCTTGAAACGAACAATTGAAGCCTTATTAAATTGTTTTCCGGTGTTTCGATCGTCTAAATATCTGAGCTTAAGTCTACAATTAAAGATCGAAAAAAAAGTTCAACATCAAATTGCTTACGGCCGGAGAGGGAAGTACCTAAACGACAAGCATTCTTTTAAACAATGAGCCTACAATTGTACACGTCCGACATGCTCCATGGATTTCACCGACTTGTCTTTGGAATGTGATTGTTTTTCTTTTTGGCGTGACTAATGCAGGTTTTTGTTTCTTTCTTCAGCCCCTTGTACATTACAAATAATATGAGTTTCTTACGGACACGGTTAACGATAAAAATGAAACTCAATAAAGCTCTTGGTTTTAAACTGTTCAACTAAATTGTCGCAGTTAACAAATAATGAATACTTTACAACAGTTGACTTAAATCACGGAATATTTCTTTGACTGTAGGTTGAAAATTTGGAGACATTATGTTTTAATATGGGTTCAGAGAAAGCGAGAAGCAACTTTTGTAGACACTGAAAAAGAGAGAACATCACAAATCTAATGTTTGCAATTAAAATTATTCAACGGAGTAGTGCGTTTCATCAGCTTCCAAACCCTATCTAAAATTATTTAGAAGACTTTTCTTTTAATTTTATCATATGGTGGCTCTGCTTATGGGGTTAACAGAAACAGATTGTATAACATTTTTAGCATCCATAAACCGATGGTAGAGAAACATTAATTTATATCAGTTTATTGAAGAGTCAATATGTTGATAAAAAAACAAAGGATCGAAAAAGTGATATGGACCGCTTATTTACTCAATTGCTGGTACTTGCAAGTCGCACGCGGTCAAATATAGTGACAAATTAGGACAACGAAACAAGACTAAACAGGCTTTAGCCCTCGCAAGTTAAGGAAAACATCGTAAGAGAATAAAACTCCCAAAATGACACAAAACCGACACAACTTTAGCTAGAACACTTTATTTTCTCTCTCGAGTAACACCTATGTTGTTTGCTCTCCATGGCAGGTCTGTAAATACCAGGAAAATGAGATATTAAACGCAAACAGACCAAGCTGGCAGTTGATATGATATCATAAGAGTTTGTTTAAGCAGCTGAACATTGCTTAAATATTACTCATTATCTAAGTTTACCGAAACGTGGTCGAAGACGGGTTTTGTTTTAAGAAACGTTAAACGGAGCCAAGTTATTTACATACAAGGGATCGTTCATCTGTACAATAACGAATTGGAGCTCGGCTCGTTGGAGAGCCCATAGAGAAAGATTAAAACTTAGATAGGAATACAAAATACCAAACAAGAGAAAGGTGTACTTTCCTTATGTTCTACAACCTAGATTTTATTTTGGTGCCATTGGGTCTTCAATGCTCTTTACGTTATTAAAGCACTGAATACTAAATCAACCTGTTTTGTTAGAATATGGTCCGGAAAGAAAAACAGCTCAGCAAGTGATAGCAGAGTTTTAATTTCCCATACAAAATAAACAATCTATTTTTCTATGAATCTTTGCGTACCGTTTTCTTGAAGTGAGGCCTGAATTTCAGCGTTGTGTTTTCGGTTTCAGTTCCATGAAACCACTCCCCCTTGTATGGGACGCAAGTCCATCGCAATATCACCAGCAGGGTGGAGAGAGGCCCCGAGAGTAATGTATCAGTCAATAAACATTGGGAACCTTCGAATTCTCATCCCCCGGGCGAAAATTGTTTTTCAAATAGCCCACGTTAGAGAGGTGGTGATGAAATGTCCCTAACCCGTGAACATTGAAAAAATGAGTAAAGAAATGTTCCCTCGAACCCCCACTGGGTCTTATTTAAGGAATGCTTGTATGAAAAGGATTAACATTTTATCAGCAAAACAAGTTGTAATTACCACCAAAAGTAACACAAAGCTTTTCAGGGCTTTTTTTCGAGCCACAACGTTATCAATGATGCCACTTCATATCATGTAGCTTTGTGATTTTGAAGCTACCATGCGAACCTTATCCATACTGTGCAATTTAGCCGGGATGTGGTCTGATATTACAAACAAACGTGATGTATATCAACTAAGCAGCTATGCAATTAAGGGCCAATCGAGTTGCTTGCTCTTTCTCGTGTTGCAAATCTTTTACTTGTTTCTATTCCTCAAAGTAATGTGTCTTATTTCACTCAGGATGTATGGAACAAAGTGCACTGGCTGCAAGACTACTATTCCAGCGAATGAGTTTGTGATGCGGGCATTAGGCAATGTCTATCATATACAATGCTTTGTTTGCACAATGTGTGGACACCGTCTTGAAAAAGGGCAAGAATTTGCTTTAAAAGATAACAAATTATATTGTAAAGACGACTACGGAAAACTTCCAAGTAAAGGCTCGTCGAGCAGCCCGCCTCACAAGCAACAACAGGAAAGTGAGTCAACCTTATCATTGTTGTTGGTTATTTGTGTAGGATGTTCAAAACCACGAGTCAACAGCCCATTTCCAAGTCGCCTTAAGCTTCTCTCTCAAGCAAGGCCTGGTACACAAACATCCATTTGAAATGAGTTTCATTTCTATTTGAAAGAAATCTTATTTTTCTACGGAAAGGATGGACACAGAGACTCGTTTTGAGAAAGAGGCTTAAAGTAATTCTGAAATGGCCTATCAAAAGGTTTGTGGACTGGGAAGTACCAAACGCCTAGGAGAGGCTAGTCTCTAAACGTGCCTCTATATATGGGTTATTTACCAAGTGTGTTTACGAACGGAGACACGCAAAAAAGAACGAGGCTAATATCCAGCCATCTTGACCGAACAAGCTTGGTCAATAAAGGATTTATTTTATGGGATAAAACACCATAACATGATAAATTTTCCTTGCGGGACAAAGCCCGTATCCTAAGCGGGCTAGATAGCTCCATCTTGTTCGCTCGGGTAGCCAATCACAGCGCGAGATTCTTTTCATCTTGCCCGCTCACGGAGCTAGTCATATAATAAATTATCTTCATGTAATCTCTTCCAGGATTACTAACTTCGTATTTCCTTTTTCTTTTTAATTGCTTTGCAGACGTTATTAATAACAGTTTCAAAACTGAAAAAGAAACCAAAACGGAAAAAGGAGACAATTCAGATTCTGACGATTCATCAGTTATAGGTGATGACGAAAGTGATGACAAGAAAGGTCCTAAAAGACCACGAACAATACTGACAAGTCAACAGAGAAAAATATTCAAATCTGCCTTTGAAATTAGCTCCAAGCCTTGCAGAAAGGTACAGTGGATAGTTAGATAACTTATGTTATTTAAGAAATAGAAAATATGTACCCGTGTTTCTATCGAGTTTTAGTTTAAATCTACTAGCGATCTATCACGAATGCCGTTCACTGATTGGTTGCGCTACTCACCATCTATTGTCTGATAGACAGTAAGTAGCGAAGCAGTGTGCCCCTGTTAATAAAATGACGGCCGCTTCTTTGTGTTTTCGAAGTGTCTGAAGGGGAATTAGACAAAGTTTTCAACGATTAGTAGATTTATACTAAAATAATTAGATTATTCGCTCTCGATTTCCATATCTCGAGCTCATAATAAAATTGGTTAATAGAAATAGAGAAACGAGAACGAGAAATGCTGTGCTGTCCACAGCTTTTTCGAGTTCTGCCAAACTTTCACGAGTGTTTCTATTAAACAGTTACGTCAGATTATAAGCTCGAGATTTCTATTGCGTGATGGTAGTTGACGAGGCGCAGCTCGAATCAAACACGCATAGAAATCCAGAGCGAATAATGTAATTGTTTTAGTGTAAATCTACTAGTCGCTCAAAACTTTATAAGGAATGTAGAGAAGCGGCCGCCATTTTGTTAAGAAGGGCATCCTGCTACAATGCTCACTATTTATCAATAGATAGTGTGTAGCGTAGCCAATCAGAGAACAACATTCGTGATAAAACGTTAGTAGATTTATACTAAAACTCGATAGAAACAAGGAGAACATGTTATCTATTTCTTTTAGAAAACAGTGCAACAAAAAGAAAGAAAACAACTTGTTTGCTTTGATTATCAAAATGCAAATTCTCTTTGTTTACGGCATCATTACGCCAGCATCTGTGTTTTTATCCAGTTTTAGTATAAATCTACTAGCGTTCTATCACAAATGCCGTTCTCTAATTCTCTAATCAGAATATGCCTTGAATTTAGATTCGTGACAATATATAATGGCTCTTCATCACAAACAAAGGGGATCTTGTCGATGCAAGAACTCAGGGTTAAATAAGTAGACTAAAAAAAGTCCGTTAGGGAAGGTGGACCCCGACCACACTTGGCGCGCGTATTTTCTTAGGGCTGTGTTCTAATCAATTCTAAACCTCTAATAGTGCATTTCTAGATTTTTGTTTGGTTCAGTGAATCTCGTTTACCAACTATTGTACCTGGAAAATAAATTCGGCAAGTGTCGCTTAATTTAATATTTTTCACCGGTTAGGGTAAAGAAAAGCTCTGTCCGGCGGAAAAAAATGGCTGAAAGTAGCACAATTGGTAAGCTTTCTAGTGCTAAAATATTGGAAATAATAGGCAATGACATTACGAAACTACAAAGAGTCACAAAATGTCATGATTAACTCAACTGCCTACAATTTGGGAACTAAAGGGAAGTGAAAAGGGAAGGAAACGCGAAGAAATGAAGAGGAAAAACAGTTCAGTTAGTGAAAACAGTTGTCAGTATATAATTCAGCCTAGCGCTTCAGTTAAGTACGTTACCTTACATTTGGGTCTTGTCCTCGGAACACAATACGTAGTCAGCTGCGTTAACAAGTAACTTCTTGCTTCATTTGACTTGAACAAAGTGTATAACTTATAGCAGCGCCATTTTCTTCGGGTTCTCCAGTAAACTCTTTGGTATCTTATCATATTTTCTCAGAGCGTAGACAACTTTGGAGGTGACTATGCGAATAAAATTTCAGAAGAAAACAACTGCCTTACTCGATTTCCGACGCGCGACACATTTTCCCGCCTTTTTTTAACCATCGCTTTGTTTAGATCAAACTGAAATGTCCACATCGTCCTGTTCTTCAGTTCTCCACTTCCATTCTCCAGCGTGGGAGAGTAGAATAACGAAATAATTGTAAACATACTTACTATTTTGGCTCGAGATACGGAGAGTTGGACCCTGGACTAGACAGAAGTGTTGTGTCGTTGGACAGGACACTTCACTTTCACAGTCCTTCTCTCCACCGAAGAGTATAGACCTACCGGTAGTTAAATCTTTCAAAATCTTGTGGTTGACTAACATACCATACGGAGGCGGGTAGCAAATTCTCCTTGGAGCGGGGTAGCAAATTTCCTAAGAGAAAGTCATCCTGAAACATTACAGGAAAACACCTTGGAGCAAGAATAGGAGTGGGTGACATTCTTCCTTTTTCCATCCATTCCAGGTATTGTTATCAGTAACATGGCTTTATCGTGTCTTTTTTTCTCACTTAAAGGTTAGAGAAGAACTTTCAAGAGAAACAGGTCTTAGCGTTCGTGTTGTTCAAGTCTGGTTTCAAAACCAAAGAGCTAAGGTAACTATGTGTATGCAAATAACGTTTTTGTTCAAGTCTCAAGGAATATTTGTGTACATTAGGGATCAGAAGCCTTGGTATATGGGTATATAAGTAAATCAATCGTGCAATAATTGAATTGTTATATTTCTGGACAGATAAAAAAACTCGCTAGAAGGAATAACCCTGAATCTGATGGAGCTGCAAGTTGTAGAGTTAGTAATCGACAGAGAAGTCTTAAGAAAAGTAAAGACGGAAAATGTAAGTATGTTTCGTCCTTCCTTTGTGATGTAATAATCCAGTAGAACCAGCGTGTGTTTCGTATATCCAGGAACAAAATTATTCAGTTTTTATTAACCCTGAGAGGATAATAACTATAAGACAGCAAGATTTCTTAACTTTCAAAGAAAAAGAATCAAACTTTTTCTGCTTTTTTTTTTTAAAGTTTTTCCATATTGGGATCTATTTCCCTACTCAATAAAGTTAGCAATTCTTTCCTCCAATCCGGTTCTTTGAGTCTCACCTTCCATTATCGAATACTGTTCTATAGAATCAAATCCGGTTCTGGGATAAAGAAAACTGTGTCACATTTTTAAAATCGTGTCGAAATCGTGCTCGTGAATGTTCTTTTTGAAACCTAAGCCCCCCAGAGCCACCTGAAGTTATTGAGGAAAACACATCTTTGTACGTTTCCCACTCTGTGAACCCAGAGTTTCTAAAGAATGAGTGCTTCAATCAAGGTCAATCACATGACGAGATTTTTTTTCTTTGGTTTAGCATCAAGTCCGAGAGATAAACGGCGCGCTGACAGAGACAGCTTGGATCTACCTCCCTCGCTCTCTCCTCCCCCACAGCTTCCGGGATCTCAACCCCCTCCCTATGGAATGCTTCCACCTCAATACCAACATTTACAAAATCATATGGGACCAATGATGGGGCCGCCCCAGTTTCAACCTCCGTACCAAGGACCACTTAATCATATGGAGTCGGGTGAGATACCCATGGAGCATGGAATACAAGCCATTGATGAATGTTTGATGCGACAACAACAGTTTAACCCGGGCGATATGGGCGGATACCCCACCGTTACAAGTCACAATGGTCAGAATCACTTAGAACTTATGCATGACATGATAAATTCATTTTAATTTATTATAACTAAGACGTTAAAAGTATCTTGTACAATTCTTTCTCGTCGCAGACGATATATTAGAATATTATTGACGCTACTATTCGCAAAAAGTTGGAATATGGGAATCATTTCGTTTTATTTATGTTTTCCTAATGCTAGTTTTTAATACATTCCCAGCAAATGTGAAAAAAAAACAGGCTGTGTGTGTGGGTTTTTTTAATCTTATATGATACCTCGTTCTCTTTACGTGCAAAACTTTTATTTAACATTAAACACATCCCGTTTTGAACAACCTATGGGCAAAGTTGTCACAAAATGCCTACAAAGCAGGATACCAATGTTCGGTCAGAAAAATAATCAGTGATATTTTTTTACCAGTCCAATCACTA
>OMLO01000198.1_pt1 | contig 33751 bp, 24 predicted proteins | sample 1674811 | NCBI WGS metagenome assembly OMLO01 (sample SAMN06265003, study PRJEB25207) | coral metagenome | isolation source: Coral host | place: Mexico:La Bocana,Puerto Morelos, Mexico | collected 2008-11-13
ACTTTGAAAATTTCCTTATAATAATTAAAGATAAAGAATTAATTCATAAACTGCTACTAATTAACTTACGTTCACTAGGTACAGGTCTAATGTTTCATAATCCAAGGTGTTTTGTGCCACTACAAGAGTCACGTTATTAACAACCTGCAAAAGAGTTTGCGGTAATACAACCATTAGGCTCAGCGCATGCAGTAACGTAAGTGGATCGATGAAAAAAAAATCATAATAAATACACATCGATTGATTCATTGGAATCATCTTATGTTTTGGTTCAGATTCAGAGGTAAAGAATTCGATCAAACAGCCGATTATCTTTAACATTATATCCTCACAGTGCCCCTAACAGTGTCCCTAACTAGACCCTGCCCACAGCGCCCCTCCCAGCCCCGCAAATCTCTTCAACGTGATTAGACCAAGAGAGATGGGCATCAATGGTTGTACTGACAACGCCATTTTATATCTTTGGATCCAACTACTGGGGCGATGATAACGAGTTAAAGATTTGACGACAAGCTTTCAGAGAACTACTCTAAGAAAATGTTTAAGAGAGCATTCTCTGTAAGCAACCCAATCGATGGGTAAAAGAACGCAAATCCGTGATTGCAAACATATGACATGATCATAACCTCAATAGCACCGGCTGCGACATTTACTGTACCAAAGTGTCACGAGTTCACTTGTGCGTGTAATCGTTAACTATCAAGGGAAAATCGCATACTACTACTACTCCATTGGTGAACACAACTCGTTCCCAGGGCTTCTCCAATTTCAAGGACCTATGAGCGAGGTTGATGATCGAGCATTGATTTAATACACGCCTTGGGGTCTACTGTATACATACCTTAAATGGTCCTCCATCTGATACTGAACAGAGGAACTTCTGTAGAGGTACGTGAAGATTGTCTGGGTCGTACACTGATAAATAACCAACCACTGTACCCACGGGGCTGTTCTCAGGAACCTACAGCAAGAAAATAGACTCCATTTCAGCATCAACTTAATATATGGGAGGGTGTAGCGGAAAATTAACATCCTTAAATTTGAACAATAGCGAAATATCGACCCGATGTACCGAAAAATTGTTTTTTTGAAAAATTGTCACACCAAGCTTTTAAATTCGAGCGTCGCGCGATTCTGTTCGTTTATACTCGGTCATCTATTTCCATCGTCGTCAGTGATCCTCACTTCCTGTGAGTTCATGTTATTTGTCTTACTTACGTACTTACTATCGACTACAGTTCTACCAAATCAATCCATCAACACGTTGTTTTGTCTTAAAAATTATGCTGTAAAATCTCTAGCTCCTACTTTCAACGGCGTTCTGCTGTTCAGCCATGAACAATACGTTACCTGGTTTGCAGTCAACGATATGTTCTGCGGCTGTTCATTCGCGTTTTTCACGTTGACAACGAACGAGCCTGTCACTGAGTAAGGAGGGTAACCGCTGTCTGTACTGTTCACGGTTACCGTGTAGTTGGCGTACTGCTCGTAATCGAGCCCAGACTTCTGAAGGGTTACACGGCCTGAAGGCGACTCAACGGTAAAGAAATTAAGGAGATCGGATGAACTGCTGTAAACAAAAAAACACTGCAACACTTAAAGAATTGCAAGTGGAAAAAGCTAAGATAAAATTCTAAAATCCTCCGAATTAGCTACAAACGTCAATTGCGCGGCCACCATACCTCTGCGTGCGGTGTCCCCGCGCTACAACATCGACAATCTTGTATTGGTGCTTCTGTGCGACATCTTGATCAACGGTCGTCAAGCTCCCTATGTACTCTCCAGATAAGCTGTTTTCGTAAACACTTAAAGGACCGCTGGTTGTTAGGTTCGTGGGAGGATCATTTCTGTCTTGCACAACTAACGTGAAATTCTTTGTCGTGCTAAGGCCTAACAACAAATTACAAAAAAAATGATAAATGATCGTATGCAAATGTGGAAATGCCCAATACTAGATCTGTTGTTTGATACATCACAAATTTAAGCCTGTTTTCCTAAAATAGCAAGCTATTGTCGTGAGGTTTATAACAGTTTCAACGCTTCTTCTCTAACTCGACTACAGCTACATCCATCACTGGACAATGGCTACTTCCTGAGAAACCGATTTCTAAGCCGAGCTCATCTTGCGCGGAAGTAATTTTGAAAAATTGGGCTTCCGAGAGAAAACTAACCTTTGTTGTCGACAGATTTGATAACCAGCGACCAAGTTGTTCTAGCTTCGTAATCCAAGCTTCCGGTAGTATTGAGTACATCATTAGCAATGACAAATGGAACGCTTCCAGAAGGATCCACAATGCTATAACTAAACGTCTGTACCACGCTCTGCTCATTATCCGGGTCAGCGGTATCCAGACGTCCTACAGTGACAATCCCGGCATTCTCGGCGACCTCATTGTTTGATAGCGTGATGTCATAGGGAGCCTCGTTAACGTCAGTGACTTGGATTTGGACAATTTTGTCGACAGACAGAGGCGGGTTTCCGCTATCAAAGCATCGAATATACACCCGATAGCTTTTCTTGTTCTCGTAGTTCAAGCCACCTGTTACAACAAGAGAGTTTTCTGTTCCGTTGACCATAAAAGGATTGTTGGAGGGATTTAGAATTCGGCAGGAATGATTTTGCCAGGATCCTCTGGGTCCATTATTGTCAGGGTCTACTACGGTTATATTGCTGACTAGTGTGCCTTTGGGGCTATTTTCTGGGACACTTGTCGACGACAAAACGATACCCGTTGGTCGCTCGTTAACATCAAGCACCTGCAAACAAACAATTAGCAACGTTAGATATGAATTTAGTTACTCTATAATCCTAGCAAATAACCCGTATAAACCAGGGGCAATTCTTAATCGACTGGCATGGGAAAACTAGTTGAAAACGGTTTATATAAAAAGAAATCCCCCCACTCCCCACTTCCCGAAAAAAAAATCAAATTAAATCATAACCAGGCTTTTTTTTGCATTCGTTAATTAACCGGGACCACGGTTTTTGCAGCCATAGCAATACTTCGGTAAGAAGTTAACTTAATGTCGTTTCGAAGCTTACACGTTATTATCTCATAGGACCGTCAGAATAGGTTCTTGTACCCGCTGTTATAATCACAGTGCTTAATGCCTGGCTGAATTTGCGAAAAGTAAAATTTACATTGTACGTGATATGAAAAGAATTGATGGCGACACCAAACTAACCTGAACAGTGAAAGTTTTGTCAAAACTCAACCTTGGGTTGCCATTGTCTGTGCTTCTTACTCCGATTGTATAATTAGACTTTCCTTCGTAATCCAAGTTTGCGGAACGAGAAGAATAGATCTTATTGTTTCTGAGGACAAATTTCCATCCACCGTTATTAATCAGGCTGTAACTATGCGTCTGGTTTACATCTTCGTCAGTGGTCGCGAGATCACCAACATAACCATTATTTACGTTCTCGTCGATAAATGCCGTATCACCGCCCGCCAAGACGATATTACTCGGTGCGTCATTAACATCTAATATTGCGACCTGGAAAGGCTGCACGTGGAATAACCCACTAGCGTCAGTCACGCGAACAAAGATATCTTCACTGGGATCTGTCTCGAAGTTGAGCTCACCACTGACTTGTAGCAGCGCAGTACACTTAGTTTTCACGCCTGGGATGTTAGTGATGTTGTGGCACGTGACCGGTGAGCCCACGATAAACTTGCCGTTAGCGTCGTCATCTAAAGAAAACGTCAAGTTTTGCACTTCGTCATGATCCAGGGCTTGAAGTGTTCCCACAGTCTCGCCCACCGGAGTGTTTTCGTTCACTTTTGGTACGTTGTCAGGGAAAGACTGTTGTCCCAATGCCGATGTTATTGTCGTGTTTATGGGAGCTTCGTTAACGTTTTCCACAACAATCGTAAACGTCTTGGTGACCTGTAAGAAAGAGGTGACCTTGTTAAGTAAAACCACGTGCCTCTTTGAGCATCAAGAGAGAATTTCATCTTTGGTCATAAAGAGAAGTCATGAACATCCAAGGAGTGGTCACCCTAAAGACAAGTAAACTTACGTGATAGTTGAACAACTTCTCCCATCTAATTCCGTAACAAAATTATAGCGACCAGTAGGGAGAATTACTACTTTGATAATTGATGGTCGAATTAACAAATTAACCACAGAATTGTATATTCAACCGAGGGCGAATACTGCCAATGCGTCCACTAGCTTAAATAAGGCAAAAGATGTTAAACTGCACGGTCTACATTTCTTAAACGTTTTTATCTCATTAAATACTTTATAGAATTGCCTTCCTTTGCGCCAGCCGGGGTTATTGGAATAAGATGGTGAGTGAGTAAATACTCTGTAGTAGAGTGCTTTTGTGAGAGAAAACTTACTTTTAACGGTACCGTCCCGTTATCGATAACCTGCGCAACAATCTTGTGAGCCTTATTCGTCTCGTAATCTGTACTTTGATTTTTAAACAAATAACCAGAAGAATCAATCGCAAATCTCCCGCCATCACTGTCAGTCAGGGAAAACGTTAGCGTTTGGAACTCGTCCTCGTCTGTAGCAGTAAACCGACCGATCTTCGTACCAATTGTTGCATTTTCCTTGACCGTGCGACTCGACAGTTTAAAGTCACGTGGTCGGTCATTGACGTCATTCAAGGAAATCGACATGCTTGTTTCATTGCTTTGAGGTGGGCTTCCGTTGTCTGTGACGCGCACTGTTACTGTGTACGACGGTTGTTTCTCGTAGTTCAACTTGCAGAAAGGCCCGCCATTTTTGAGGCAGTCAACATTGGACAAAGCAACTTTGAGTTGGCTTCCAACCACTTTAAATCTTCCGCCCGCTCCGTCGGTTAGAGTATAAGTATGAGTTTGCGCACGGTCTGGATCTTGTGAAAAGAACTGTCCGACAACTGTATCTTGAGGGGCATTTTCGTCCACGAATGTATTGGACAAAGTGAGATTAAATGGTTTTTCGTTGACATCTACAAAAGAAGCAACAACAATGTATTGGGCGTGACTTCTTAACTCAATAACTAGTCTAAAGAATTTAATTTGTACGTCCCATATGCGTAGAGATTTTATAACTTATCCATGTTCTTTATCAGATTGTAATTTGGCTTACCACCGCCCTTAGCTTATTATAACTGCTTTTTTTTCGCTCAAAACTCTTATAAACTTCAACGCAAAGTGGCACTGGATTTTTGGGTTGGAGAGCTGTTAAGTTTCTGCAAATGGAACGAGTCACTCACCTTTAACAGAGATCTGAAAACCCGTCACAACACTAAGCTGGGGATCACCGCTGTCTAAAGACTGCACTGTGATGTTCCACGAGGAACGGGCCTCGAAGTTCAGATATGATGTTGAATTCAACGCGTCACCGTCGATTACGAAGGGCAGTCCAGCGGTGTTACCCATGAACTTGTAGGTAAAGGTCTGTCTGTCTGTTGGTTGATTTGCATTATCCGGATCAGAGGTAGAAAGAAGTCCTGAAAATGACAACACAAGCAAATGAGAGAATAAAATAAATTTTTGCTGAAGAAAGAACTCAACGACGTAAAATGGACAAATCAAGAGAATGAACCATGATGAATTACTATTTCAAGACTTCAAGTTACTATTTCTAACCTATAAGAGATGGCGGCTGATTCTCCGCTATGGCAGCACTAGACAAAGAGATTGCTGTAGGTGCCTCATTGATGTCAATCACCGTGATGAATAAAGTCGTGACCAGGGACAATGGCGGCGAGCCTGTGTCCGTACACTTCACCTTCACACTGATAACTGAAGCGAGCTCGTAGTCTATGCTTGCGCTTCCTACTGCAAGTACGTTCGATTGAATCACGAATTTCCCAATCTGGTTTCCCGCGACTTGACAAGTATGCGTTTGCAATTTACCACGTGGTCCATAGTTATCCGGATCAGTGACAGTCAACTGACCAATCGCTGTACCAGGCTGGCTGTTCTCGGTGATGTTTGCGGGCACGAGGGTGATATTGACTGGAGCTTCGTTTACATCCAGGACAGTGATCTGGAAATCTTGCACCAAGCCAAGAGAAGGTGTTCCACTGTCATTGCTTTGTACTTTGACCATAAAACTCTTTTGAACCTCGTAATCCAAATTTGCCGAGGACGAGACATAAAGCTTGTCGTTTAGAATGACAAATCGACCAGCGGCGTCGTCAAGGAGTTTATATGTGTGTGACTGCGCAACGTCCTGGTCAGTAGTCACCAGTTGCCCGACTAACGCATTGTTCGTGTTTTCATTCACACTCGCCGTGTAGCTTCCACTGAGCGTTACATTTTCAGGCGCATCATTTTGATCAAGAATGCTAATCTTTAACTGTTCAGTTGTAAAAAGTCCCTTCTTGTCCGTCACGCGCACGGTTATATGATGCTCTTTAGAGGTTTCATAATCCAGCGCGCCATTCACTTTAAGGTCGATAGTACATCTTGTGTTCACACGAGGTATGTTGGTAATTGTCTGGCAACCAGCAGATGATCCCAGTGTAAATGCCCCGCCAGCGTCATCATCTAGTCTAAATACAAGTGTCTGAACAGCATCTTGATCCAAAGCTTGTAGCTTTCCGATCACTGTACCAGTAGCGGAGTTCTCGCGGATCTGCGCATGTCCATCGGGGAAAGTCAGTTGCCCTCCTTGAGAAGTTATATTGATGCTGATTGGTGCCTCGTTCACATTCATCACTTCGATTGTAAAAGATTTCTCCATCTAGATCGAAGGAAACACAACAACATCATGAAGATAGAGAAAACAGATTAAAAGGGCATAGTGGTGGTTAAAATGATGATTGGGATGATGATGACGATGACGAGGAGGAGGAGGAGGAGGCAATGATGGTCATTCGTTCCGGTGATAACCCCACAACATATAAGCCTCTTATCCTAGTTATAAGCTTTCCTAAACACCCCCTGTGAGGAAGTTTAAACCTAAAGATTAGAGGGATGTCTTGGTGGTGCGAACGTTGTGTAGAACTAAATCACCTTCATGGATGGATTTCCATTGTCCTTTACCACCGCCCTAATGATGTGCGAAGTCTGGGTTTCGTAATCGGTGTCCTTTGCTTTGTACAGCCTCCCCTGAGAATCAACTCTAAAACGACCGCTGTCGTCATTCGACAACGAATACGTCAACTGCTGGCTGGTGTCCTCGTCATTTGATGTAAAGCTGCAAACAGGAGAGAAAAGAGAGAATTTAAAAATTCATTACACAACACAGAGTCTAAATCCGTAGCGTTGGGAAATATTCAGGAAAAATGTCACGTGTTACTTACGTGCCAATTAACGTGCTCATATTTGCGTTTTCCTTCACCTTGTTATTGGATAGTTGCAGATCACGTGGCTTGTCATTGACGTCCCGCAAGTCGATACTGAAGTCTTTCTCGAACGACTGTTGAGGCGTTCCGTCATCTGTTGTTTTGACTCGGATCAGGTAACGCTTTTGTGCTTCGTAGTTCAGAAGACAAGAAGAACCTCCTTGGCTTAGACACTGTTTGTTGGAAATAGCCACCTTGAAAAAACGAATTGGAGTTAATAATATTGATAGTGAATAAACTGTTGTTTAGGATTAAAACAGCTATCAGATCGCCGGTCAGCGCAGTGGCAGAGCGAATCCGAAGATTAGGGGAGTGGCTGTAAGAGGTTACGTCTGTGTGGAGAACGCAAAGCCTACCTTAAGTTTGTTTCCGTCGACTTTAAATCTGCCCGATGAACTGTTCAGCAGCTGGAATGTGTGCTTTTGTGACGTGTCCTGATCTAACGCCGTCAGTGTCCCAATCAGAGTGTCTTTGTCACTGTTTTCATCGACAGCAGAACTCGAGAGCTAAAAGGAAAGATACAAGGGAAGAATACGTTGAGCAGTCAGAATCATAGCAGTAATACTTACAGGGCTTCTATGGCACGATAATATAACATCCAAAAATTATTCCGCGTCCCATTAATTGGAAATGTCACGAAAATTTACGTCAAAATAGTAGTTTACTACGAATTGTTACACGGACGAATAAAAGAAAACATTTAATATAGCAAACAGAATGATGAATGGATAACATCGAGAACCGTTGAGACGGACTTGGAATGACAAATTTGAAAAAGTGAAACCAGTCTTCGAGGTGCGCAGATTGACATCCAATTGTCATAGTGGTTTATTCTTTTAAAGATTTCTCTATCAGAACAGACAACTCTCACTTACTGTGATTCCATTTGGAGCATCGTTGACGTCAATCACTTGGATGGTGAACACTTCTGTTAGAGACAGGGCTGGTCTGCCGCTGTCCGTTGCTGTTATGCTCACTGTCCACTGAGCACTGTTCTCGAAATCAAGTACACGTGCAGTGACAAGGGCGTTATTTTGTATTACAAAAGGCTGGGAACTTGGAACTGAGAAAGAAAACGTTTGGACTTGGGTGTTAGCATTGTCTGGATCGGTGACATTGATAAATGCGACAACAGTTCCACTCTGCTGATTTTCTTGAATTTTATTGTTAGAGATTACTATACTAGTTGGCTTTTCATTGACGTCTTGAACAAGTACAACAAATGTCTCTTCCACTGTGAGGCCACCCGCATCGCGACAAAGAATTTTCACGCTGAAAGAACTGGCCTCTTCGTAATTGACGCCCGCACTTCCAACGGTCAGGTTGTTGTTGCTTATTCCTGCTTTCCCATTGGCTGAATCAGTTAAACTGCACACGTGACTTTGCTGCCTGTCAGGGTCAGTAACGGTTAATTGACCGATCACCGTCCCAGGTGGTTTGTTTTCTTGGACGCTGCGATTGGACAACGTTATTTTGGTTGGTCTCTCGTTAACATCTAAAAGGTTAATAACTAAAGATATCTCCACGGACTCCGGTGGACTGCCATTATCAGTCGACTTCACAGAAATTTGATAGCTCGAGGATGACTCGAAGTCAAGATTAGCGTTTTTTGATGCAAACAGCTTATCTCCTCTAATTTCGAAATTTCTCCCAGGGTTGTTGGTCAAGACGTAAGTGTAACTTTGTCCTTGGTCTTCGTCCTCCGTAAGCAGAGTATCGATCTGGACGTTTTTGCTGTTTTCAGGAATCCACGCTGACGCACTTCCATCCAATGTAACATTCGTGGGCGGATCGTTCACGTCAGTTACTGTCACATTAAACCTTTCCGTGTGGAAAAGCCCTTTGTCGTCGGTCACGCGGACAATGATGTCTGAGCTCGACGCATCTTCGTAGTTTATTGCGCCGCTGACCACCAAGTCTGTGGTACATCGGGTTTCGGTTGAGGCAAGGTTCTGACAGGAAGTGTTCGGTTGAAGGGAAAATTTGCCTGCTGCATCATCGTCCAGTTTAAAAGTTAGATTCTGAACAGCATCGGTGTCTATTGCTGTTAACGTTCCTACCTTAGTACCAGGTTTCGAATTCTCCTGCACACTCTGCTGGTCTAAGACGATAGAGACTGGAGCCTCGTTGACATCCAACACCACAATAGAAAAGTTTTTGGTCATCTAAGGAAGCATGCAATCGATATTTATTAGTTTATTTTTATGCATTCCATACTCCTACATGTCGTAGTCAGAAGTTGACGTATAAAATGTGGCATTTTGCTCACTCAGTGCTAACCTTCAGAGCCCAATTGTTCAAACGATGGATAAAAACTCTCCACAGGACAAATTGCTTTCCAGTTTTGACAAAACAAACTACGCCATACACTGGAAAGATATTTATGAAGTGTTATCCAACTTTTGAGCGACCAAGGCCGGATGTACTTTCAACGCGCTCGACGCTCGTCTGTAAGATGGCATATTTCAATTCAAACCCCTTTTCGGACTTTTCGCATGTGCGCCTCTCTACATTTGAATTACTTTGTACATGATGCATTTGAATTTCAGCTTGAGAAAAAGCAAAAATTCCATAAAATTAAGAGCAAACTCACGAAGTCTGACGCTAAATTAATACACCATTTACAATGTATTTTGCCACGAAGAAACTCTCGGATATTCGACGTAACTACTATTTTTACAATCACTTACCGATAGCGCTGGCTGGCCATTGTCAGTGACCTTGGCAACGACGTAATGAACTGCGCTCGTTTCGTAGTCAGTGGACTTTGCCTTGTAAAGGCCACCTTTGCTGTCCAGAGCAAATTTACCACCGTCGTCATCAACCAATGAAAAGCTGAGTTTTTGACCTTTGTCCTCATCACTAGCGGATAGATTCCCGACCACGGTATTTAATGGTGCGTTCTCAGTCACCTTGTAATTGGACAATTGTAGAGCACGTGGTTGATCATTGATGTCATTCAATGTGATGTTAAATGAGGTCTCGACCGATTGGGATGGAGAGCCGCTGTCAACACTGCGGACTTTTATAGAGTAAGACAACACTCTTTCGTAGTTAAGTAAACACTGAGAGCCACCGTTTAGTAAGCAATTCTTGTTGGACTTTGCAACCTGGAAAAAAAAAACGAGTTACTATCTAATACAATAACCTTCAGAGCACCGCGCTTCCCAAACATCAGTGCTTTTTTTGTTGGACTGTTTGATGGAGGTTGTAATGAGATGTTTACACTTTCAAAGAGACTCGGTAAATCAACAGAGTGGCAGAGAAAAAAGGTTTACTTCCTGACATTGCCAGTGAACGTAAACTTGAAGTCGCTATCTAGTTGAAATGGAAGGTGAAGATACCCCCCAAAAAGATCACACACCCCCCCCTCCAAAAAGAAAAGCCGAATAGCCTTTGTGGCAGTCTCCCTCGCAGCCGTTTTTAGCATCGTCACGCAACGCTCCCGGGAGGAGCGTTGCGTGACGATGCTAAAAACGGCTGCGAGGGAGACTGCCTTTGTGGTAGCTGCTATGCCGTACAAACTGGTCTGCGGGTTTTTTCATCACTATGTGTTCGCGCATGTCAGCTGCGTACCCTTGTTGTACATCAAACCGCCATGTTTGATGAAAACATAGTTGTGTTTGTGCGTCAGGTTTATTCCTGAGACACGGCAGTAGCCAATCAAATTCGACATTTTCAGACGCTGTAAGGAAGAGATGCTTTAAAATTAAACCCAGTGTTTGTTCTGCAACTAAACGTACCTTCAGCAAGTTGCTTTGAATTTTAAACCTTCCACCAGCTCCATCCAACATACTATAGGTATAAGTCTGCCCGTTATCTTGGTCAGCGGTACTGAGCATGCCAACTACTGTGTCCACGTCACTGTTTTCGTCGACGTCGTTATTTGACAACTGAAAGGAAGGAAAAAAATAGAAAATGTTTTACATTTTGCTTCCAATTTAGCTAACAAGGAATAGGCCACAAATACAGTGCGTAATCATGTTGCCATAAACCACCAGAAAAGAGGCACACGCAATTTCATTATTTTCGTACTATTATGAGCTTTATTGATCGGGTGAGGTTTATTCATCATCGTTTCACTAACGTGATTATCCTTACGTAGTAAGTCTGTCAGTGCTTTTTCGCTTTGTTACCCTAGTGTTACCTGGATCGCGGTAGGTTTCTCATTCACGTCTGTTACAGAAATCGTGAAAGCTTTCTCAAGTTTCATTGGTGGACTGCCGTTGTCTGTGCTCCTTATAACGAGTGAAAATCTACGAAGATAATCGAAACAGGAACAGTAACTAACACTCTATAAGTAAAGAGTTTTTCTACCGGATCAACTATTGAATATAAATTATCCCCATTCCCCCATCCACTACACAGCGGACAACTGGAAAGCGCTTGTGGATTTCCCGCCAAATTAACACTGCAGGTGTTGTGTAGTTCCCGCCAAAACTGGGACCACGAAACGCAGATATTTGCCTCTTAGAATTGGGTTTTATAGAACCCTTTTAGTTTCAAGCAAGTTTCCTGATTTTTTGGACCGTTTAATTTTTATGAAAAATTGTATTACAAGCACGCACGCCTCGCCCGAGTGTTAACTCTAAGCCAATAGCGAACGATTGCAAAGCAATCAAATTTGCGCATTCTCAACAGACAGTGACTAGTTTCTATGAGGTTAGTATAAAATGGAAGTGAAAATTATGGCACTATAAAGCAGCTAATGAACTTGCAAAATGGCCAAAAAAAACTATTTCAAGACTCCCTTCGACGTTAACAACTTACTTGTTAAGAGAAGATTCGTAATCGAAGACAGTCAGCGAGTACAGATGAGCTCCACGTAGCTCAAACTTGCCGCTTCCTCCACTAACAATACTATAGGTATGCTTGTCTTTACTGTTCGGGTCCACAGAAGAAAATGTTCCAACTTTGGTGCCGCGTTGTTTGTTTTCTTGAATGCTGGCTGAGCCAGATAAAATAATCTGCAAACGAACATGGTAAAAAGTTTACCTCCTTGACAGTTGTTTAATTTAATAAAACGAGGGCTGGGAAGGAGAATGATGGGACAATATGACTTCTCGTCTTTTATTTAATATCTGCAAAAAATCCCACGGGAGACTGTTGATAACACTCACCCCAGATTACTCATAATACTACTCATGATATCATAATAGGCTAATCGGATCATTCTCGCAATTCTCTTCACTAATCGGCTTAAGAATACCATCACATAACAAGGAGAGAGAAATAAGATGTTCGTCACTCGCACTAACCTGGGTGGGTGGATCATTGTTACGTCGGCAATATGACGTAGCATATGACGTCCACTGTCCTGACGTCTGACACGTGACTGTGGATGATCCCTTGATGGAATAGTCCTTTGGACATCCCAGTGAACACGTGACAGGGTACGTGGTCTTGCCTCCTGGACACGTGACAATAGCAAGTTTGCAAGTGCTACTTAGCGAGGTACCTGAAGAAAATGAAAATATTTTTTTAACAAAAAACGATTGAGCAACTTTTGCTTCCGTTAGTACGTTAAACAAATAGGTAACAATCAAAGTCCATGGACCAAATGTACGTCTTGACTGGGTTTCAGACGTAAAAGGAAACGGGAATTATTGTGACATAAAACTGAGTGAAAAAGAAATTTTTGCGTTTACACATAAAAGCCGTGATCCGCGTTTCACAAACCTTTTTCACAAACTTAACTTTGAAAAACGAACTAAGATTGTTACACGCAAGAACCCTGCGTATTCACAAAAAACTTTCGTAGAACTGCATGTTTCCACTTCAAGCTCCTTCAAGATCCTTTGTTAAAAAAGAGTAAAGCAACCGGACCGAGCAGAGTAGTTACGAACCACTGTTTACAGAAATGTCTGAAAGCTCCTGTTCTATACTATTGGTTTTAGTTTTTTTAATGTTTTAACGTTTCTATCTGTAGCTATAGAGCTGTCTTGATAACCAAAGACCAAAGTAAGTCATCTTGTCTATCGCAAAAAATTGCACCTACGGAAGTCGCCAGCTGGTATTTATTGTGTAGAATCCAGCTGTCCAATTTATTTTCCACATATAAAAAGGACTCATGCTGTTTTGAGAGCTGCTTCTGACTTTTAAATTATGTATGCTTCAGTAGTGCTGTAAGTATTTTGTTGGTTGAAGTACATGTCTATTTTGTACTCATTATTACTAGGCTGCTTCAACACCCGCGTGTTTTAATTTTTTTTAATTTAATTGAAATGTAGTGCTTTCAATCACCATGACGACTGGAAAAAACCTAATTGTCAGCTTGTAATTTGAGAATCATTTACATGCGTGGAAGTTAAAACAATATCAATAATTTAAACCCCCTCTACAGAAAATCAAACCTGTTTTTATGGATAATTTAACACGATCGATAAACAGTTATGAGAAACGCTTTCAAGTTTTTTTGGCAGATCGGGAGCAACTTTCAACAAATTCTTAAAAATGTTAACATGCCAATAATAAACCTTCTTGAATTTTAAGGGGGCGTATTTCTCCATTTCACTGTAGGTAAAATTCACTCTGCTATGCACTGATAGGAAAATAGCTTCTCAATTTTTTATCTCCATGGCAACACACTGTTGTGATTTCAAACAAGTTGTAATTATGTAGAGAATGAGAAAAAGTCATGCAAAAGTCAGCGCCCTTAAATTAAACAACACACGTACAACTTCCCGATCAACGCATATACAAGATCTGATGATTTTGAAACAAAGTAAACACCTCAAAATGGCCTTGATAAACTTTCTTTTTATCACATTACTGTCGGCACAATGCTTAGGCGACGACAACTGCGAAAAAACAGACTTGCCACATGCAAAAGACGAAATTCGTATGAAAGAAAACTACTCTCTACGAAGTCACCTTCTCTCAGAACACTTTTCATCCGACTATTATGGCTGCTTTACGAGATGCTCTGTTAACTGCCATTGTTTATCATTCAACTTTAAAAGCGACAGCGGAGTTGGTCCAAACTGTCAACTAAACGAGGCTGCTTCGTACACAGATCCTGAATCGATAAAACCAAAAATAGGCTGGACGTATATTGAGATGGTGCGGAGCTACCTTGCAAAGGTACCTTATGCTTTTTTTTTTTTAAATATATACAAATCGAAGGGCTCTCGCTACTTAAAGTCGAATCATGCCGCTGCCTCCAAAAACTGCTAGTGCTATTTATCTTATGACCAAATAACAACAATCTTTATTTAAATGCTCTCTGTCGCAAATAAGCATGGATTTCGCGAAGTTGTCGAAAAAGGCTATAGGATTCTTTGATTTGATACATTACAACGATGATCTAGTAGTGCTTATCCCAGCGGTTTCAGTTGAGTTATGGGAATATTGTTACTCCTCCCTGAAACACAAGAACACAACGCAATGGCTAACTTATCATTAGACCACTTCAGAGATCAGTGAACACCATATTTTTCTCGAGCAGGTATAGAACAATTTTTATCATTTCTTGTGCAATATTTAAACAGAAGCAAAACAAATTTAAGTTGATTACGGATTCTAAACAAGTATAAAATATATCAAAGCAAATTCCCGTCTGATTCGCGAAAACGAGGATTTCCTTTTATTTCAGCCCCCCTGGCAGATCTGTTCAAGTGACTCATGCCACAACGGATGCTGTCAGTCAACTCCGTGTGAAAATGGCGGCTCTTGTAGTGAAGTGTGTGACGTCAGAGCTAGAAGATTTAAGTGCACATGCCCGCCTGGCTATAACGGTCACAAATGTCAGCAAGCGCAGAGGTCATGTCACGACATCCTACTATCTGGGAGTCACGTTAATGGAATTTATCAAATACGTAACGAGGCAAACGAAACTCTAAACGTCTATTGTGATTTTGATTCGGAGCCGGGCGCAGCCTGGACTTTAGTACAAAGCTACTCGCTTGAGAAAGGCCAATCGGGCACAGTAAATGACATATTCAGCGCAAAACCCCTGTTTAAAGATTTTCCCGTGAATGAAGCTTCCCCTGACGACTGGTCGAGTTACCGCCTGTCACTGACTGATATGAAGTTAATTCGAGCACACTCCACCCACTGGAGAGCAACTTGTGAATTTCCAACAATCGGCATCGACTCCCGGGACTACTTTCGCGCCCTGCTCCAGGATCACGATGTCATGGAAGAGCCGCTGACCCCCGAGGTGTTATGCAGTCGTTACGAGTTCATGAACATACGAGGGAATCAATGTATAAATTGCATTGCTCGGACCGTTAACTTCAAAAGAAGAGCGCCCCATGTATTTAGCTATTTCTATTCTGAACAAGAATCATGTAACTTTTATGGAAGAGCTAACGGAGGAATAGATGATGAGCATAATTTTGGTTTTTACAGAACTCCAAATCCCGCCTTTCGCTGTTCTGCAGGAGTGAATTCCACTACCCAATATTGGTTTGGCAAAATGTGACGACAAGACAACGCAAAGAATAGGCGACAAACTTTGACAAATCTTTTGAACACCCTAGGAGCCATCGCTGCCTTTTGTTCCTAACGTTGAAAACGATTCGAACAGCACTTCAACGTTTATGTGTCAGCTGACTGTTTTGGAAGAAAACTGTTCCACTATGTTGTATAATAAATCTAACAGTGTGATACTGTTTATATAATTAAAAGTGAAACTATACTGTCACCTTAGATTTTCGAACGTTACGTGGCTCTTGAATCGTGATCCTTTGATGGAGCATTTTTAAATATTGAATAAATATTCATTCAAGAACGAAAAAATGTGGATCACCCGGTTGGTTTTTGAGTGCGTAAAGCTTACGTTTAGTATGTTTGTGGCAGGTCATGCTGTTGCAGAATATGTTAGCTATAACGAGGTTTCACTGTATCGAGGTTCTTTTCCATACATTTTACTATTGCTGAGGTGATGACTATCGTTAGTTATACCAAGAACTTTGTTATATTCAAGTTCGTTAAATCGAGGTTCCACTCTGTATTATTCACAAATGATTGGTGACTGGTTTGAGACTAGTATTTTAAAAGCACGTGATGTAGGGTACCGATCGGTGATAGAGCACACGTTGTAAAAATATCTGTAAATTTAAATCACCTTAAGTGTACTTTAGAATGAAGATTGCATTGTAAAAAGTAACCTGACTTGATGTTTTGTGTTAATCAATGTCAAATAGACAAATTCCGGATGAATATTACGGGTTTTGTGAGAAATTGTTTTACTGACTCGATTTTCCCTACTTCCTCAGAATGAAGAAAAATAAATGATCGATTGATAAATGGACATGAATTTTGTCACGAATGTCTGCACAATAGGAAGATTTTAAGGCGGGCTCAAATCTCATTTACGCAGCAGGGCGTTTTCAGACACGGCGACCAAAAAAAACAAAAAACGCATAATCTTTAGCGAAAGTTTACACAAGAATTTGCAGCCCTTGTTTTCTAATTTTATTAGTTTGTTTTCTGTTTTGTGGTAGCTCTTGAGTTTTCTTTTAACACTAACCTGGTGCACAGTATGTCGGTTTTGGCATTCTGCAATCTTTAGCGTTGCACTTCTTTTTGTCTGAAGCCAGAGTATAACCCGAATTACAGGAGCATACGCCATTGGAGCACTTGTGCTGACAGCCGTTGTTAGCAGTTCCACACTGAGAGGTTTCCTTCAAAAGAAAGACACTTCCCTTACTTAGTCGTTTTTCAGGAAGATGTATTGAATTCACAGCAACTGAACCAATACTGACAAAAGTCACAATGACAGGCTATCTTACATTTTGCGCAGGCTATGAATTCAAGCGCCTCCATGTAGTTAACCCATGCCTTTAAAAGGCTTAACTCACCCCTTATCGCCTCTAATCTACCCAATCTATCCCCCTCTTCCAAATCTACGGCCTGCTTCTCAGCAAAATAACATTCCTACTTGATTTTAATTGACGCAATTAGAGCGTACAGAAAAAAAAAAACATTCTGGTGAAGAATTGAGGAATACACCGATAGTTTTTTTTTTTTTACTGCTTTTCTCTCGAGTCTCAATAGTTTATGCTTACCTGAAGGGCTGGACAATCTTTGCCTTGACACCTTTTAGAAATTTTTATTGTTCTCGTTCTTTTCTTTGATCCAACAGCACACTTTTCATTGCAAACTCCCCACGAGCCCCAGGAATTAACCTTAAAAAGAAAAAGTGGCTCTTCAGGCCAGAGCTTATCCCGGTGAAGAGACTAGGAGTATTCCACTCCCCGCTGGATGGGATGCTAGTGCATCACAGGGTTACTTTCCCAGCATTAAATTCACTGGTACCCATTTATACAACTAGGTGAAGAGAGGCACTGTGAGAGTAAAGTGTTTTGCCCAAGAACACTATTCCCCCGGCCAGGGGCTGAGCCCAAATGCTCGATCCGGAACCTTTTACTTTGACAACAAGTTATACTTCTTCTTCCATCTGCTGAGAACAGACGAAAACGTTATTTATTCTGTTTCCCATATCCCTACCGCATGCTTACGTGAGGCGGTTTTTTAATTGCTTTGCCGCCACGCCTCCTGAAAGTAATGTCGGTATTTGATATAGGAATTTACAATTCTCTGATCGATTGATTCTTCTAGTATTTAATTTGTCGATGCTTATATTCCAAACTCTATTGATCTTTTGACTCTTGCACCTCTTACAACTTACCACGCAGTCTCTGTTTTCTCTGTAATCAGTGCACTGTTTCTTATCTGACCTAGTCCCACATGCTTTTCCGCGGCATAACGCTGACGTAACAATACTGCGTGTTCGAGTGGACCATCCATTTCCACAGCCATTGCTACAGAGCGACCAGGACGTCCAAGAAGACATGACGCAATCACGATTGTTGTACTGTGAGCAAGACAGTGTTTGCTTAAGTGCTGGACAGGAGTTTCCACCACAAGAAGGATTGGTGGTTACTCTTCTTGTTTTTGTCTTAGAACCTAAAAAAATAGTATTATTAATTAGCACCGACGTTGCGACGGGCTACCCGATCGAATAAGAGGAAGTTATGTTTGTAACATGCGACTGGTAAAATTTAAAGGTATCAAGGAAAGCTTACTTTACTTACTTATCAGTGCATCGATATTGAAAGGAGAAAAAAATCAATTGTGAGACAATAATTCCAGAGTGTTGTTGGATGACGATCCAATAACATTACAAATTAAGTTTAGAGTGGAGTGTGTTTGAACCAGATGTTGCAAGTTTTCAAGATTGCATGACAACGTTAGTGAGATGGAAAACGACGACGGGAATCTCTCATTCGTTTTCTCCGAACTAATTTCGATCTGTCTCCGAAAGAACGATCGATAGTTGAGTTCTCTAACACTTACCCGAGCCACAGGTGTTAGAGCAAGCACTCCATGCAGTCCACGAGGAAGTTACGCAATTAACAGGACAACAACTGTGCGTACACGAGCGAGTTTGCCTCTTCCCTGGACACGAAGAGCTACAATAAGGTGGCGTAGCTATTGTACGTGTTCGATACTGAGTCCCTGCGCCGCACTTGCCATTGGTTGGTGAACAAGAGCTCCAGGAACTCCAGGGACTCATCTGAGGAAAGAGATTGGTTGTTCATTTCGTCAATGCAGTGACTTTGATGACAATCAAGATAAGAGGTTGAGCGTGTAGGTGTAGGAAATGAAACCTTAATGCCTGGGAGGGACTACCGTACAAAAAGGAAGGGGATTTGAGGGTTTAAAAATCAGTTTTGATATCTCTTAGGGTGTTCAGCCTCGAAGGGTCTACTGCGGGAGATTTTGCGGTAGCCTTTGGATAGTAATTCCCCCGGGGGGGGGGGGGGACTCCTATATAAAAAGGATGGGATGCTTGTTATACCTTTTGGGGGTAAAAAGGGGGCTAGGTACCTCCTAGGGTGTTCAGCCTCGCATGGTCCACAGCGGGACTTTTTTTCGGTACCTTTAAAGGTATTGAACCGAAAAATTTGACAGGATATGTGTTGTTTTAGAATTCCTACATATTAGGGGTGAAAAAAATTTCCAGCCACACCCACAGAACAGGATCTTGGTACCTCTTACAAGTCCTTTCAAAGTTTCCGACGAACACCCCCGTCTTTTTCATATGAGAGTTCCCCCCCCCCCACCCGGCCTAAGTGCTCAAGTACCCCCTTGAGATAGATGTCCCATATCTAATTTGGGTTCCAAAATAATGTTTTGTGATTAGGACTCGCTTTGGAGTAAACGGAGCTTAATGAAAATGAGCTTCGATGATAAGGAACGGCCATACATACTCAGAAGTATAAAAAGTACCTTGCACGAAATGGGAACAGGGGTGCATGGAGATGTCTGGGTCAATGAAGGACACGCCTTTCCACCACAACTATTTCCCCTAGAAATCGTACGGGATCTCGTCTTTATTCCACTGTTGGCGTTACACTTCCCAGGTGGAGCTACACAAGAACCAAACGCCGACCAACTGGAGACCTAAAGCAAAGGAAAATTAGCCGGCAATCTGGCTAGCTTTGTTTTATTTTTGTTTTTGTTGTTTGTGTTTTCGACATAACCATCTTTTAATTAAGGATCGTTCTAAGACTTAACACAGAATAGAGCAGAGATGTAGCGCATACAGTTACTACGGTTAACTTCCGCCTGTCTCAGGATTGGAGTCAATGGACCATAGCAAGCGCGAAAAAGCCTGAAACTACATGTTCGCGTGGGAAAACATGTACTTATAAATCGCGTGGTGAGTTAAAAGATTATGTGGCCTTATCAAGTTAAAAAGCATATCAGGCCAGCAGGAGGCATAGTAAAACCAATATTGATTTTGTTCTCGCACCCGAATAATAAAAAACACAGCATCGCTTTTTTTTCCAAGGATTTGGAGCACGTTATCATTTCAACGCTAGCTGAGGATAGAATGAATGTGATTCGTGCCCAATCATTCTCGTTAAGGGGCCAACGGCCAGTATCTTCGGCATTTGAAAACGACGTATAGAATTTAAATTTACGCAATGCAGTCACCATATATACAGGAATAATGTTGTCCGCCACTCGACGCAAATTCTATTCATTCGTTTGTACAGCCATTAGTCACTACCCGTCTTTTGACGTGTCTCTTGAAATTGCTGGACACCGACCAAAAGCAGACTACTTATGTGCATTGTTATACTCACAAGGCAGTCTCTTGGACAGCAGGGTCCCCGACATGACTTGGTTTCCTTTAGTGTTGGACACGCAGTACCTTTGCATGAAGGTTGGGTTTTAATCGTCCGGGAGCGAGCTCGATTGCCATTTTTTTCGCATGCTGCGTTACAACCTCCCCAAGTTGACCAGGGATTGACGACACAGTTCACTGGACAGCATCTGAATAAAAGCAAAGGTTCTGATTAACTTTCCTGTTTACTTTTCTTTTTGCTAGTTTTACGCGAAAACAATGTACTTTAGACCAGTATGCGAGTGGATGAGGGCGAAAATGGGGGCGCGCGTGTGCGCGCGCGGTACACTCGCTGTTGCGATCACCAATATGCGATCCTTCGCAAACAAATGAAAAGCGGTTGATCAATTTGGTTTACCAAGGATATATCCATGCCAGACATCAGATTATAGACAACCAGATATGAACTCTCGCTGATCGCCGTCCCTGAACACTCAGACTGTCTTCTTTACTCTCATAAACGTCAGCATCGTCAGTCGAGCAACATGACGCAAAGAGGATGCGTCCGGTTGCTTAGCAACGACGACAGCGTCGGGAGGTTAGGGCACAGAAATCTGTTAACCTTTACGCAAAGCCATTTTTTATGCGCTCAATGTTGTGACTGATTCTTTAAAAATATTTTCAGGCAAATACCGAACTTGATAGCCTGAGGGTAAACGACTAGTAATTCCTTTCACGCGAAAAAGAAACAGTAAAAAGGAAAGAAATAACGCAGGTTACGAACTTGAGAAAGAATGGCAGAAATTCAGCGCGAAGTGAAAACTGTCATACTTTCAAACAATTTGACTTCATGCAGTGAATACCAGCGACACTTCGACATTTGTGAAAACGCTGGCAGATTCATCTCACAGAATTAAGTCAGACTGATCAGAACCACGAGTCAGACCATGAAAAAACCTAACTGCTTCCTTAGCCTCGTGTCTACCACCAGACGTACTTTATCTTTCGAAGACAGACTATGGTTGTTGTATTGTTCCAAGAGTCTTTTCGCGACACCTCGCTTGGGTTTTCAGCAGGTGTCTGTGAAATTGCCTGCTTTCAGAGTTAGATTGCAAGCAAGTTCTCTTGGAGACAAGAGAGCTTTAATCATTGATCATAAGTTCCTTATTGTTTGTGGCGGTGTGAAAGAGGAAAAGCGCAATAAGGCCACTAGCTCAGAAACGGTAACAAACACGTGCGCATTTCCCTGTCTGATTTCTCTTTGACAAACGACGAAACCTTTCAACGCTGTTGAAAACGAAAACACAAACTGCCACGCGGGCATCGTCGCAAGAATGCATGAGATGATAAGTATGTGTATGTAATTATTACACCGTGGCTGGGTTTGTTAAAAGTTTAGTTTGAAAAATGATACAGCTATGCGTAGAAAAAAAACATCGTTAAGATGACAAAAAGTGAAACAAAACGTTTTCACATTCTTTGTAGAAACAATGTCACGTACGGTCGACAAAATCTCGGAAATGTTGGCAAATTGAAAGCATGGAGACCAATTCCAAAATGCTATGACTTCGAAGTTTTTTGTGATAACCCAAGTCGTATGTTTTTTGCTGTTGCCGAGAAAACATTTTCAGTTAAGAGCTCAAGTGCGCCAATCTTCGTACCAGGTACCATAGGTCACTGTTGATATCAGACGATCAATTGCAGCTGGGGAACGTGTGCTAGCCTATCCCGGGTAGCATTTTGAAGCTGGATGACCCATGCCCCTGGACTATTAAGTGAAATCTAAGTCGGAAACGTGTGGTGTGATGATCAGGACGAGTTGAAATAGATAACGTTTTCATGACAGTATTACTTAACCGGTGACCTGCACGTACTCCCACGAAGAACATAATAAATTTATCGCGACGTGTTTTTTTTTGGTCGGACAGTCCAGAAACGCCAACATCCAATAAAATTAAAATTGTCAAACACATTTCCCACACAGTACGACGCTTAAGTATAACAACAAGATCGCTATGCCTGTATTAAAAACAACAACAAACTCAAAGGGTAGGTGGAACGAAAATTTCAACTTTGCCGATGTCATTACAGCTAAAATGATTTGGAATACAAATTTCGGAAAATAACGGAATTGTAAGTGTAGGTCCGCCATCTCTAGCATTGCAATATGGCGGTCAAAAAGTGTACAGGAAGTTAAGAACGAAGAATAACAGATTTTGCTGGCAGTGGTACGCGTTTTACACATCGGAATTCTGTCTGAAAGTATTCCAAAAACTAAAGTATTTGTTTCTGTGGCATATCAGTCGTGTACCTTGCATGCAGACGTCTATTATTGCCTTAGTTTTGTGCCGCAATGGCGCAGGTTAAGGTGATGATGCCGCGAATAGTCGATGAATTTTAGCCCAATATATCGTGCGTCGCGCCTTGCCAAATTAACAGATTTGAAACACCTTCTCTTCTCGTCCCCCTTCTTTTTCTTCTCTTCTTTGTTTTGCAAGGCTAAGGGCACGGTCAAAAGTCGAACTTCACATGCGCCGAACCAAGCGTAAGTTCATGGTTCGCGGCCTACAAAATTCTCCGCCTCACAGAAAGAGACATTGCTCGTGTATTTCGTTAAGCCCCGAACTTACCACTCATCACTCTTAGATTAGAAAGCAATAAAAGACCTGCCAGTAATTACCGACACATCCCAGGCGACGCACTCTGCTAGAAGAACAACTTTGCAGGATTAATTGTTTGGAATTTGAATGACGTCACTTAGAAACGGTCTGCAGGATGCATATTAAACTTTTAAAACAAACACTGTCTTAAATAATCACATGTACGTATTGTTACTTTAAGCGGAGCAACAAAAAAATTGACCTTACAAACAAACGCTTCCGTGAAAACATTATTTTATCACAAAAAATCCGTCTGAATTCTAAACAATTGTGATCAAGAGAGAGTGCTGTTGTTCAGAAGAGGTTTGAAGACAGTGAGTTACAGTAAATGTGATAAACATTTAACATTTTGATTACATAGCATGGAAAAGTTGTAGTAACTATGATTAGCGAATAAACTTGATTAAAAGCCAATGATTTATAGCCAGCATCAAAATTAGCAGAAACATCAATATTGACATGACATTTAACTTACACTCCAGTATCGCAACTTATAGTTTCAATTGTTTGACTCGGACACGCCGTTCCCCCACAACTTGGATTACGTGTAGTTTTTATCGTGCGCGTCTTGTTTGAAATCCCACAACCACTGCACGGGCCCCACGCATTCCAGCTCCAAACGCAGTTCACAGGGCAACATTGTGTGTTGCAATTTTGAGTCTCCTTGAGAGCATGGTTGCACGTTCCTCCGCACAGTTGGGGAACAGAAATGCCTCTTGTGCGGGACCGCGTGCCACTGCCGCAACGTTTTGTGCAGGTGCTCCAACTACTCCAAGGACCAAGCGTGCAATCACGTTTGCATCGCCTGCGTCGTCGTCTTCGCCATGAATCAACCGACGGGAGAAAACAAGTTGTAAAGAGCAGAGCCACAAAGATCACAGCGACCTTCATGCTTGGAGTGCCGTTGATATCGCAAATGAAATTTCTCGCTGGAGTAACGTGCTATATTATGTAAAAACGTGTTATATAAGAGCCGATGCGGATGTAACACTATCCATCAAACACTTCTATGCACGCGTAAGCGCGGGCAGCGGGCAGAAATTGACATTTAGAACGTGCCTTAATTAGCAAGTAATCTCATCACACGGCCGCCTGTGAAGGGTTGTGTGATTGCATTAATATATCGAACGTCACTATTGTTAACGAGCTTTGCTGTGTCCATCGCTTCTAGAAGTTAACTTGGACGACTTTGTTTTAAATAAGTGGGATTTCTGAAGTGCGGGAAAACGCGGGCAGTGGTGCGTAACCTGGGCGATGCAGAGACTATAGAGCTACTCTATTTATTTACATAACGAAATGTCAAGAAGCGCTTGTTGTTTTTTGTTCAGAGTGACAGTTGGTAATGGTTATGACAAAATATAAACGCAACACAGTGACCTTTTAAAGCTTGTAGTTGTATTTCAATGCTAAATTACTATTGCGTAAAAGTCTATCATCAATCAATTAAAATAGTTCACTCAAAGATTATAATGTATGACATACGTTAATAGAGTATAAACTGCCTTTTAATCTTGCAAATGATAATATGATAACAAGGATAGCAGAGACAATTCTTAAAAAAATGATCTTAAAGGATTATTAACTTCAGACTAAGCATTAATGAGTTTTGACAAATCTTGTCCAAGGCCAGATGTCCTGTTCATTTCAATATTCGTTTCAAACGTCAAAATGATGTATTTTTCTGTTTTTTATTTTTTTGAATGATCAAAAGCTGCTATCCGGTTTTCAACAAGATATGTAGGAACTACGGAAGATTTCTGAACTGTTTTGTTATGGTGTGCGAGAGAGATATTATTTTTAGCACGGAAATATATCAAATAAATAATTATAAACGTTAAAGGTCATCACTTAATGCTAATTGCTGGAAAGGTCGCTGAAGTACAGGAATGGACAGGTACTTCATACCGGCGGATTAACGAACTGCATGTGGCTCCGAAACACGTGGCAATCGCAAAACAACGTGAACGAAAAATAATGTGAACGTTAAAATCCAAGAGGGCCTAAACAAAAGCCCATGATTTCTTTACACCAATTTTATCACATCTTTTGACTGGAATTGGCCCAATATTTTGACGCCACTGAGAAAACTGATTAAATACCTCACGTTTTTAAAACTATACGTGTGTTTGGAGACATTCTAACCTACACCCCTGCGAAGTGTCAAATCTGAAACACACTTGCGGTCCAAGAGGGCTTGGTCATGCAATTGTGTGCAATTTTAGATCTAATGAACTGGACATAGAATTATCTGAAATATCACAATAACGTCTAAATTAATGAAAACATTAAAAGGAACAAGAGAGGTCCAAAAATGGCGCAAAATGGACAAACATGGAGAAAATTAAAACGAATTGGGTTAGGACAAACTTGAAAAACGTCGTGCCGACATTTTTCAAGTGTGTGCCAATTTGTACGAAGCACTTTACTCTGCTCAGAAAATCATCCCTGTTTGTTTTGTTGCCCTCATTTTTTGGAAGACTGTCGCTCCGACAATTTGAGGTTTGGAACTAGCTCAAAACTAACGATAAAAAACAAAGAGTTATCTAAATTAATTTGACCTAGCCGACTCTTTAAGGTCGTTCTTTCCTGTCTCTCCTGCATAACAAGGTACATTCATGAACAATGGAGCGTTCTTGTGCGTTTGATTATGGTTGGAAATTAGAGCAGAACACAACCATCTATTTATAGCCGTTGCCTTCATCTTTACTTTTGAGCAGTAATCAAAAAGGATGTAGTTTTAGACTCGTACATTTTGCTGCTGTTTTGTGGGCGATTTTACCCTTTCCTTAATCGCTTCAACCGATTTCATTTCCATAACACAGAAACTAATTTGTCTACATAAAGTTAAAAGAGAAAAAAGGAAATTTAAGCAAAAAAACAGGATATGCAGGGTCAAGTACCTTCCAGTTGCATAAAATTAGCCTGTTAGTTTGATTCTTTGATGTTTACCGGGCTTCGATCTAAATGAGAAATACAATTATGAATGGCGTGTCATGGTACTGTTCCCAATAATCAACGATAATTTAGACGGGTCTTCTCCAACTTGTCATTGTAAAATTGTCGAATTGTTATTTTTGGACACTTTTCCAATGAGTCCGGCATAATTTCCGTTATAATAACTTAGTAAGCCAATTACTATAATGACCAAGAATATCAGTTTGCATATTAAACAGAAGACTTACATAACCACCAATAAATGCTTTGTAGCAGACAAACAGTCAACCTATAACGTAATTCTCCTTCTTTCAAAAAACAGTTTCTCTTGATTGAACTGAAGGTGACATCTGTCAAGTATTTGCCTGATGGATAAATTAACAGAACTTTGACGGATCTTAAGTAAAGTATCAGTATTAATGAACTTTTAAGAGTGAAGAGGGAGTTCCTCGTAACAGGTTTATTAAAAAAAAACGTAATGTGTCTGTGGCTCTTCAGTCTGTGTGCTACTGAACAATTCATTGACAATGCGAAGCTCTGCACTCCCTATAGTTTGATTTGAAGACAGTAACGAGCAAACGCTTCGATCACGGAATATATGCTTGTTACGACAATAGGAAACGAAACCTTGTTTGTTTTCGTGATAACATAGTAGGCCTTGACAATCTGCTTTCAATTAACTGGTAATAATAGAAACAGGCAAGCTTGATTTCCATTGATAACACGCACTTTTGATTACACCCGGCTTGATATCACGCAATTCTAAAATGGAACAAACGGCGAAACATTATCACATTAATTAAATGGAATAGTCACGAAATATTCATAGCTCCATCTCTACTCTGTAAGAAACATTTTATTGAGCAAGGAGAAGCAAGGAGAAGTTCTTCACATTAAGATTTTTGCTTAGGTCATGCATATTAAAACAAGCTGTTATTGTGGCATCTCCCGTGTTGTGTGAGGGTTTAGCATGGCAGCTGCAGTTCTTTTGGTCCTGTCAGGACACAGCTCCAGCGGAAAAGGCTGTTTCAGATGGTTCTTCCCTGCTTGTAGTCTAACAACCCTCAGCATGCCATCACGCCTTCAGACTAATTGCTCTTTTGTTACAATGCTATGCCTCCCCCACTTGTCTCCGTCTTTATTTTCGTCTCCAATTTCTATACTGCATGGCGATCCTTTTATTTATTTTCGTGGACCAAGCAAGCCGTTGTCCAACGTCTACACATCATTGCATTTCTGCGGCCATGCATTTGCATCATCGTCTAGGCTATGGACCCTCCTCGTTATGCACCTCAATTTTCAGCACTGGTTCAGCTCAACATTCTCATCTCTCTTTTTGATGCCATGCGCTCGAAAGGCATTCCAACAAGGTGTTCTCGGTTTAGACGACTGAATTGCCAAGAAATATGCTGACAGGTGTCTGATCGCACGTTTTAACTTGAAGAATCCGTAACGATATCTGCAAAAAAGGTGCTGCCGTTGTCTGAATCTATTTTTCATAGCTTCCATACTTTTGTACTAGCCTATTCAAGCGGAAGAAGGATTCATTGTTTTCCATTCTCTTCGTCAGATAAAGCAAGAACTGTGAGGGTGGGTTGTGCGCATTCTCTTCTCGCTGTCTGGTGACTTGGAACGTGATACACCTGAATAGTCCACGTTCGTGAGTCAAAAAAGGCTCGGCTCCCGCCTTTTTTGTTCCACTCTAGAAGACTAAGATAAACAGCGGTAAGCGCTGTTTGTGGAATCACTAACAGCCTACATACTTTCAGCGTTTTGTCTGTTGTCAAGTTTGCTTCGCCATGAAAATCACTTTCATGGGGTACTCAACGAATTTCTCTGTCATACACTGCTCTTTCCGAGAGACACGAGGGGTAGAAATCCTTGTGTTGGTCAACTGTACTATTAGTTGCTGATGATCTTTAAAAAATTTCTCTAAATAGTTTTAGGACACTTTGCATCTCGGAGACCAATTTTTACCTTTTTCTTTGAGGTCACGTTGACACCTGCTGTTGTGATCACGTATAAGTAATACGCACCATTAGTTCCGTTTGTCAAGTAGTCTATCGAATTCATGATCACCAACCACGTTGGCGTGAGAGAACTTGAATAACTCCCTCGCCAACTTGGCTCCTACTAGTTTTTCTGCGGTTCCTGTGGTGATCTTCCAGGCAAGCACTGGGATCTAACGTTTGACAGCTTCTCAGGTCCGTTGTTTTCTCTTTAGGAGGCACGCGTCAACAAGCTGTACACTGAATCTTGCCCCGACAAGCTGCTGTGCAGAAAACGCTTGAATTCAACCGCGTCTCAAACACAATTGGTGCGACGGTGCTTTCTTACCGACAGTGAGAAACCTTTCAGTACCGCTTTTAACGTTTCGGCCTAGGTTTAGAGGCTCTATGACCGGCGACCAGCTCCAGGACGAAATGGTGGGGCCCTGCTTATAATCCCTTCTTCCACTCCAGAAGGTTGCTTTACAGCTCCATCAGCAGTAGATGTAAATGCTGTTGCTCCAGAGCATCGCCAATCACACGTAGGGCTATGCTGATGATTAGCCCCTGCAAGTGGTCGGACGGGTAAGATTTTTTTTGTCAGGTATGTTTACTCACATTGACTTGGGATTGTGTGCTTCCATCAGCTAGTACTGTTTATCCAAACATTAGTTCATTTCAACGCTTCTCCTACATTTAAAAGGGAATCTGTGAGCTTTCTTTCTCTGAATGTATTCCTAGGTTTCTGTTTAGCCTCGTTTAGCAAAGGTCTTGTCCGCACTCTGACCAATTTCAGGAGATTCCAACTAAGAAACGTTGAAATGCCATAAGTGACCCGGGCACCTATTTCTCAACAAGGCTCTTGATTTATCAGGGTCGTATTTCCAAACAAGGTTCTTGTAAAGTGATCCTTCCACAGCAGTTTGGGCAGTTTGTCCAAGTCTTCTGAGTAAACGTAGTTTGATTGGATCAACTTCCAAGGTTCAGCGGTTAATTCTGCCTAGAATTATTTCTATCTTGGGTGTACCAGAATGATCAAATCTGGATCCCATTTACTCACGGAGGGAACAAGGTGCACAACCACTGAGCTGTCGCCTCTTTCTGTAGCTGCCATCGAATTCTTAGACGGTTTCAATAGCAATGACCTAATTAAAAGTCTTTCATTGTTCTATACTTCTCACAGTGTTGTCAAGCGCTTCTCGGTATCTCTTCTGAGATCGCAGCGCACGTCAGTAAAATAGATAGGCCATGGCAGTAAGACTGAGCATAAGCAGGGCAGGGATGGAAAAAACTTAACAGGTGTTGATTGTACTGTCTGTTTCAAAGAGGTCACAAAAAGCATTCGAATAGCAAATGTCACGCCTCAACGCAAGCCATCTTGAACGGAAAAAGAAAGCAATTACTTAAGTTTCGATTTTGCAAACAAATCCAGTTTACTTCTAACTACTCGGTTTTAAGCCGTATATGGCTTTTTGTAAAGCTTATGCACCATTTTTGGATGCCTTCAGTCACGCAATCCTAATGTACAACAAACTGTCACGTAATACGAATGGAATTTTTTACAAGAGTGCTGTATGACCTTGTATTCTTCTTTTCCCGGTGAGTAAGACTGTAAATAATACGGGTTGTTCAAAAGCCGTTAACGCTAACCCAGGATTAAAAGTTGACCAAAGTATCAATTTTTGTTGTTTAAAAATGTTTTTAACTTCTTATCTTTTGTGTAGTTTGCAAACGCAACAATTATTGATAAAGTTTTCTCATATATATCACATGCGGGTACATGTAACTGGGCTCGTGTTTTTTTTTTCTTTCGGTTTGAAAGTGATTTTTTAGTCGGAGATCATAAAATCAAAGTAGAAAATTCCTCTCTTATTTCCATATTGCAGTTAATTTGAAGAATTATCATTTTGCTTCCAACAAAACATGTCAAAGGTTTGCTGTCCTATGTATGCTCAGTATTATCGTGTTAACCTACAACGGTTTTCAGTGTGTAAAATATGCGTTTCCAAACGATGAGGCAGTAAAAGATTACTTCGCATTTCCTCGATCCTTTCTATGTTGGATCGCCAAAAAAAACACGCGGAGGAACGACATGAACACGCGCGAGAAAAATGTTCCCGCGTAGCGCCTGCGCATTTTCCATCAAAGTTCAAAGATTTTGATAACTGTTGCTTCAACGTTTAACACAATATTGTTTTAATGCGTCAGGAAAACATGACGTTACAAACATCTTGTGGTTGAATAGAATATACAAGTTCGGACACAGATTGTGGGAGACACGTAGCAATCGCACGTCCCGAAAACTAAATTTTAACAACCAAACCTTATTTTATGTTAACTTTACTGTTATTGTGCCATATTTACTGTAAGGAAACTGCATGTAGTAAAATACAGGCTATTTTCATTGTCCATGACTTTGGAGATACATTATCTTCATCTAGTGTCACTCTGGGTCATCCCATAGCTTGAAAAAGTGTCGTCTTGTGTACGTGTTGCAATGTAGGTAGACCAATTTGATTGGAAGGTCCCATCCATTGAAAGCGCGAAAAAATCATAAGAATTTGATTTTGATGTTGTGAAATCTTGTCGCAATTTCTCGGTGTAATTAATCCGGTTTACTTTAATTACCACGACATATAGAGAGGCACGTTGCACTTACAACTCCCGGTAAACATTATTCGAACAAAACTGGTGCTCTTTAGCGGATAATAACTTCAATTGCAGTCTGCAGGTGTTTTTCAAGACTGATACTAATGAACTTTCGAAGTCACATCCCCTTTATTTATAGCTGGAATAACTTCGTAAGCAGACTGCGACAATCCACTCAGGGTTTTCTATTGATCACTCAAATAAAGCTTTGTGCTATCGGACAATTGAATTTTCTCAGCTTTCACTGAAGCTGTCATCTTTTGAGTTTACGTTTTAGTGCGTTGAAGATTTCATGTTGTCATCTTCTTCCAGGCAAGTAACAAGTACAGTCGTATATCGTCTGGGAAAACTGCGTCGCTCAATTTTGATTTGCGCGCAATATGTAAATTAGTATGTATTCTTTCGTTGGTGACAAAGATTAAAGCAGGCCTCAAAAACGAAAACAACCTGCCTCACGGGTAGCAAAAATCACTCGCTGTAAATGACAGCTTTCTAGATTTGTAGCGGCGCAAAATGGTTTTGCCAGTTGCATTACAGACGGCATGACAACATCATAGAGCGTCAGTTCATCCTAGCTAGTACAAAGGTGTATTGTATTAATGCAGAACAGTATCTTAGAAAGTTTTCATCACTTTCAATATAGTTCGCAATTTTTTATCTCGCGATTTGCAGACTGTTCCTATTTTGAACGAATAAGCTTCCTCTGACAGTTTATGTAGAGAGACATATCTTCTCCGATCTTTGTGTCTAAGTGCGTGTTAATTGGTCTGCATGTTATGCGGTATTAATGCCTTTTTGCAGTGTCTCTACGAGCGAGAAGGGAAGCTATGTCCGCGTAAGACACACTTTCTCGAGAGCGAGAGAGCCAAAAGAAGAGAACTTACTGTGTGCTCAGTAGGAACGTCTGTAAGAGGTAATAAAAAAAGAGAACATCTTAACTTACACTCCAGTGTTGCAGTTTCGCGTTTCGCTCCGTATAATCGGACACGGATATCCTCCACAGCTTGGGTTTGTCGTAATACGCTTCGTTCTGGTCTGTTGTGACATGCCGCATCCATTGCACGGACTCCAGGAGTTCCAAGTCCACGCACAGTTGACACGACAGCACTGTGGGTTACACGAAACAGTCCTGTAACGTTGAGAAGGGCACGCTGTTCCACCGCAAGCCGGATTTCTTGTGATAACAACTCTTTGGTTCTGTTTTCCTCCGCCGCATGTCTTCGAGCAACTACCGTATGAAGACCAGTAATAAGCGCAATTTTGCCGATAGCAGCGTCTCCTTCGCCTTCGCCTCCACGACTCCGTAAGGTCAAACAGGACACAAAAAAACGCAGAAAGGGTAAGAAGGATCAGAAAAAAGTTCCTCATGCTTTTGAGAGTCACTTGAAAAACCAAAAACTCTCGACGGATTTTTTTTTTCAATGAACACAGTAGGCTGTACCAGGTACCAATGTATCCTTTCGTTTGTTCCTTTGCTTTACCTCTGTGACGCAGGCTGCCTTAAACATGCCTATGCAAATCTAATATAGAGGTTCATCCCCGGATAAAATATTATTATCTCACTTTTATCGCTGAATAAAGGAAGTCATTAAATTTGATATCATCTTAACCCAGACTTGTATGTTCAAGAGTTCTTTTTTCTTTTCACCAGTAAGGTGAATTTTACTTTTCTAGACGGTGAATTCTTTAAAAATGGCAGAAAATGCACTATATTGCAGTAAAATCGTGTCTGACATTGTTAACCTTAGAACACTGAGCGTGTTGATTTAGTTACTGAACAAATATCCCCAGCACACGTAAAAATCATGTTTGGCTTCCGTTATAAATTGCCCTCATTTCCGTCAATCACTGGGCGACGCTAACGAACTAATGTAATCAATTTTGTATTGTTTATAAAAAAGAAATTAAAAAAAGTTCTCGGGGTTGAATAGTTTCTCTGAGCATTTACAAGAATGCAGTCATATTTCTTTCAAGTTCTCGGAGTTTCGGGTTACACTGCTCAAAGAAGCGCGCGTCATATGCAAACATAAAACATCCGTCAAACACAAGAAAAATTACAGCACTTGGTAAAGAAGGTGCCGTGATAGACTGAGAAAAAGCGCAGGAAATCCTGTTAGTGTTTACGAATCGACGCAAACACTAAATCACACAAAAAGCAGGGATTTGCGTATTGTAAAATCTGCGATGAAAGCTTGCGGCAATTTGCGACATTCCGTCTCTCTTGCGCAACACGTTTCACGGGCATAAGTAGCTTATTTTACACAGTCAACACAGTTTTTCATAAATCATTCTCGCTTAACATTATTCTCAAGTTACTGTCTGGCAAGTTTTTCAAAATTTGACCGAAGACATTGAATTTTCATCGGAATATTTCTCATGTCTGAGATAACGTTGAAAGCCACATTCAGTCAAAGCAAACACTGAAGATTTACTTCTGTCTGTCAGTTAGATTTTACTCAGTGTTATGTCCTTCTTGAGCATGCTAGCATCCAACTGAATCAAATCAAATTTCACTAAAGCTGACACTTGTTGCCTAAAGCGACAGGAGAAATCTGAACCTCGCGCTTTTTGAGTGCAATATCACTCTTTCCACTCCCTGATGTAGCTAGCTATGCTGATTAAGTGAATACGCCAATACATGCAAGTTGCAAAATACGACCTGAAAAATATTTACAGGAACATTTGGTGTTCGTTAACTTATCGAAATTGCGTTGCCTTCAAGTAACGAAAAAAGCTTTGGCAACTTTCACCCCATTATTCAGCTCTTCAATTGTGTTCTAAGCAAGATTTAATTTTTTCCACTCTTGTATATGAGGATATGCTTGGTTATATGCCGAGTCAGCGCTGATTCAGTGCTAATTGCGAACAAAGTAAAGCGTGCATAGAAATGGGGAGATCCAGTCGGCATCTAAGGTTGTATAATTGGGTGTGAAATAATTTTCAGATTCCGCGATATATTGTCAGAGAATTTTGAAGTGAACTGATTCATTTGAACAGCATTTTGGGCACGTTGATCTAATCGCTTACATGAGTTTTGTCAGTAATAAATCTTATGTAGATCTGCATGCTCCAAAAGTGGTGCTCTCATAGCTGGTGCATTTGCATGTGTAGAAAAAAACCCTCCAGCAGCTCCTTGTAA
>OMLO01000199.1_pt1 | contig 33708 bp, 18 predicted proteins | sample 1674811 | NCBI WGS metagenome assembly OMLO01 (sample SAMN06265003, study PRJEB25207) | coral metagenome | isolation source: Coral host | place: Mexico:La Bocana,Puerto Morelos, Mexico | collected 2008-11-13
AAAGTTTTGATTGGAATGGTCACACTTAGGGTTTCCTCTACAGACTTAAAAGTTAGAACCATCTTGTACATCATAATGAACAGTACCACATGACAGTACTGCTCAAAAGTTTTGATTGGAATGGTCACACTTAGGGTTTCCTCTACAGACTTAAAAGTTAGAACCATCTTGTACATCATAATAAACAGTACCACATGACAGTACTGCTCAAATGTTTTGATTGGAATGGTCACACTTAAGGGTTTCATTCACAGACTTGAAAAAGCAAAAGTACCTTGTACAGCCTAATAAACAGTATGTGGCTGATTAGCTTGCAGCAATTACCTTGCAGTTGCACTACTATACTAGGAGAGGTCTACTACATGTTACGGCTTCACATATATGTCCACTATTCCAGTAAATCTTTTATGTTGCTATAGCTACCTTCAAAATCTGTCTTTAGAATGGCCGTTCACTTTTGTCACCTCATAGACAACCTTAGAAGAAAGTTCATATTTGTCTTTTTTGATGATAAATGTTTGCTAGCACACTTATTATAATTTGCTCTCTTTTATTTTCCCCCGTCGATACTAACCTTGCATATGAGCGTTTTTGTTTAGTCCTAACCGGTATTCTGTAGAATTAGCCACTGCTGCAATCTGAAACGACAGAGATAATAACCTAGAACCACCTTGCATTGCATATTAAATACCTCATGAAAGGACTGCTTTCATTTGAATAGCCACACACTAGCGTTTGATCAACAGACTTAATAGTTAGAACAACGTTGTACAGCATAATAAACAGTACCACAATGAAGTTACTGCTCAATAGCTTTCATTTGAATGTTCGCACACTAAGGTCTCATCCACTGACTTGACAGACACAACATAAACGTACCACGAGAATGAAGAATCATTCGTTTAAATCTTTGTGGCCAAAGGAGTTCCAGATTGCTCAAATTATCGCTTACACTATCAACTGCGAGGGTAGTCAATCTCCAGTGAAAAGCAAAGTGCAGCAATTTATCCGGTGGAATCTTTAATCCGTCTATAGACAACTGTGCCCATAATTACATTACGAGCGAGACTGGAACCCACCTTAGTGCCATACAGTTTGACGTCAGTACTCAGTGTTATAGCTGTTAAGGACGTGGTCACAACACCAGTGAAAATAGACGTGATAACGAGGCCAACGAGAACCCAGGCTATGGCAAATATACGAGCTACAAATCCCCTGGGAGATCGATCGCCATAACTGAAAGAAAATGAGACAAAGAGATCAAGGCTAAGCCTGCGACGACTAATTTCTTCTCTTTCACTAAATTATGACGAATTTGAGCCTTTGATAACATTCGCGATGACCGATCAAAGATGCTTACTGAAATGGAAGGGACAGAAAAGCACTTGCCCAGATATCATGATGTATACCGATTACGCCAATCTCAAGACATTAACCTGAAGTTCAACACTTAGTTAAGTATACAGCGGTTTTCAATTTAATGGCGTAAAACCAAACCCATGCAAACTACTGAATTACTTACCAGTAAGACTATGCAGCCAATCTCAAACCATCGTAAAACTAAGACGAAACTGCTCTATTCTTTTCTAATCCCACCAATCGTACTTTTAAACTTAAACTAATTAATAGTGACAGACAAAGGTAGAACGGTGGTAAAATTGGGTCCAAATTGTAACGTTTTTTAGTTAATAGCTGGGATTTGAGATCTGCAAAATTTCTGATAGCTGAGAAAGAGATTGACATTGTAACTGACTGCTGGGACATTGTCGAAAGGGTAAAGAAATTGCGATTCCGACTTCACCCCAAGGCATCCATGCAATTGCACAAGTTGCATCGGTATAACGATAACTGGAGAACTGTAGTTGTTTTCTTGTTTTCACAGCTTTTGTGGAAAAGCAGGAAAACGACCAAAAGACAAAAGAAAATTAGAAAAATTAGCTCTATAACCACTACATTTTAAGACAGCACTCACCCAACGGTTGTCATAGTAACAAAAGCCCACCAGAAACCCTCTCCACTGCCCTTGATAAAAGATCTCGGGAACTCTTCTGGGTTGTACCAAGTGTCCTACACAAAACAAAACGTCCGAAAAAACACTCTTAAATAAATGAAATCAAGACTAATCTTAGTACGGAGTTATTTTGCTCGTGGGAGACCAAAGCCGATCTTTTCTTTGCTTTTGCCATTTTGTTTTTTGTCGTTTGCAGATAATAGCTTGTGTTAACTATCCTAAATCCGGAATTTTCGTTTTTTAAACATATGTACAGTGAATACCCAGAGTCTAGCAAACATAAGGGTAAACAGACAAGAAATTAAGGTAAAAGAAAACTTTACAGAGGCAAAAACTGTGAAAGAAAAAGACTTTTAGCCGGCACAGACTTTTAACCTTCCAGCGTAGCTTGATCATTCGACTTCTATAATTTGTTTAAACCTAACAAACATTCATTAACTGCTAGGATTGTTTTCGACAAAGAGCAAGCCGTGTACTGAATGGAACGTAATGCTTTATGCTTTGTATCTAGAGCAAGTAGTAACAATCTTTTATTAAGAAGCTCTATATCTAAAAGTGGTTTACATAGAGGTCCTAAGAGCAAAATATGAAATATCTGGATTAACCTCGGCCCGAGTTTTCTGTCCCCTTATAATTATCGCTGCCATCGGCATGAAAAAAATGCGGCCTAGGTTTAATCCCCAGTTAAAAGGGTCAAGGTCGAATAGTACTTACCAGTCCCCACATAATTATCCCGGACAATAAGGCCATCAAGAGCGTGAGAAGCAGCACAGGCCAACCAGACAGGACAGAGTTAAAGACAGCGTTGGCGGACGTGCCGGGTGGATCATCAACGACAATGAAAGCAACGCCTGGAGAGCTTATCAGTGGCATAAACTTGTATTCATTCTGATAGAAGCGATCATCCTTCTTTCCACTTATCGGGAACGTTATCGTATCAAATTTATCGAGGTTCCCGATTTCCTTAATGTTAACCAAATTTTCTCGTTTGTTTACGTAAGAGATGGATGACGGCCCGTCACCAGCCGAGCAGTTTCCACAACACCGGGGAATAATTTCTTTGAGAAGTAGCGGGAACAGTCCCGAGGGTTCTCTGTCGGGTCCGTTGTCTTTGATGTACGGTGGAATATTGTACCAATTGGCTTTGATTATCTTAGGGCATTTGCACTTTTCTGAAAAATCAGGGAATAACAAAAAGAGGATTATTTCAGAGGTTAAGCCATTTTTTTTTCGTATCCGTCTTCTTATAAAGAGGGCTTTTTTGTTTCTTAAAACGTAAGGCTTGTATTTAATGGCAACATCGTATCCTCAGCAGAGAATTGAAACAGTCCATTTCGTTTATTTGACTATAGAAGTAATCTGAACTAACCAAATGGAGCGTAAACAGCGTGAGGGATTTGATAATAATCCATGTTTACCTTTGACGTGTAGATACACCAGAGCATCAGCCGCTCCTTCTGTGTTATTCGCATAGCATCGATAATATCCAGTGTCATTTCTTTTGGGATTCCTAATTTCTAGGGTTCCGTTGTGTCTGTCTATCATGCGTCTCTCGCGAGTGTCGAGGGGTCTGTCGGGATTTGACTCATTTAGGCCCAGATAGGACCAGTAGACCAGCGCCTCTGGAGAAGCTGACACCCGGCATGTTATAACTGCAGTGTCGGTTTCGGTGAGATCTTTCGTTGTTGAGCAATTTCTTTCACCAACGGAACAGAATGATGTTATCTCAGGTGACTCTAAAATAAACCATGACAAGAAAGGTTCTTGGTCTGTTCTCACATGCCAATGATACATGAAAAAGGATGGATGGATGGATGGATGAAACAATTGATAGAGGGACGGTTGAGAGATGGAGAGGGAAAGACAGAACTGAAGACTGGGGAGGGACGGATGGAGGCAGAGAGGAGGAGGGTGGAAGGAGGGATGGATGGATGGATGGATGGAGGGAGGGAGGGAATAGGAATTGGGGAGTAGAGGGATGGATGGAGGGAGGGCTGGATAGAAGGTCGAGTAGAAATAAATTTTCAACTCACTTGGAACAGGAATAATCTCGAAGGTGGCGTTAAATCCTCTTCCGGTTATGGAGTCATCAGACCTGAACTCCACTCGAGCGTTTTGGCAGCGCGTCTGTACGATAAACGACGTCATATTGCCGCAATATCCGTCGACGCTGTCGCCCGATCCGATATTCTCAGACCATTTCTTCTTCTTGCCACACATGTCTGACACTTTTACGTAATCATATGGTAAACAAGTCTTGCTAATTTCCAAGTCAAAGTCGTGAAATGTAATTTGTATTTTGGCGCTATAATCAACTTTAATGAACCAGCTGAAAAAACCATAAGGAGAGAAATATAAAGCGGTTTAGAAATATATATTTTTTCAATTTTTTTATGTATTCAGGACTTGCAAGTCATACATTCACGTCGATGTTACATTGTTTAGCCAGTTTAAGGACTTATCAATAAAAGAACTGCTAGGAAGAATCCTAGGTCCTTTCCAGGAGAAAATTCATAGTGTTTACCTTCAAGGATTTGGCAATGTTTTTAAGAATTTCTCAGGCCCGAGAGAAATCTTTTTCGTAATTTTTTTAATATTACAAGAGTAACCGTTATAAAACGACTTTTTTTATAAAATTTCTACAGTATATATATATCAAACAGTCATTTCATTTTACCTGCAATTTGTGTTATTAGGATAACCTTCGTATCCACCAGGACTTGTAAAGTTTCCTTTATGGCCAGATAATGGGACTTCCTTTTTACAGTCTAAAAAACAAAAGCATAAATAATTAACTTTGTGCTTGGCTATACAGCCTTGTGCAAACATGTGTAGATATTGAAGTGTTTGGTATGGTTTTATTTCTTTGTTCGCGGGAAATGATTCTTAACAAATTTGAACCAAATTTTGTCTGTTACTTACAGCCTAACACAACAAGATCAATTGTAGTCTATAAGGTTCTTTCAACTAACAAAAAAAGAGAAATGTCCTAAATAATCTGTTTTAAATCGTTCCTTTTGGGAGAGCAATACCTGGGTGCACACTGTAAGGGGGCGAAAAGTGTTCGCTGCAAAATTTGCGAAAAAACGGTAAGAGAACTCTGATAGTGTAGTTTAAATGAACGTAGAGGTGGATTGCCATAGGAAATTCTTACTGGATATAAGAAATTAAATAATTACTGAAACTGTCTTATAAGTAAGTTCTCCCGAATTTTGCAATGTGCCAGATCTAGGCGGACCATAAGAATTTAAACAAAATTCCTTAGGCAACGCTTTTCTTTGGTGGGCTCGCGCGCCGTGTCGCCAGTGTTGTTACGAAAGCCCAAGATTGGTAAAGGGTTATGACCGGCAAAGCAAATTTCAAAAATCGTATAACGACTTTTTGCACCGTACCGAAGCATGTATCTGAGACCCAAAATATTCTAACGGCTAGTTTGCAGGAAGATAAACATCGGACGTGGCCACTATTTGATGGAAGTACAATGAAAGGTTTTTTTTTTTTTTTATTAAGAATTTAGCTTATTTAAAAACTCTCGACTTCTGTCTAACAAAATAAATAGAATTGCTTTTGAAAAACATTGTTTTTGTAAATATCCCGTTCAGTTCGGTTAGTACAATTTTTTTAAATAAATTTATAAAAAAACTTGAAAAAACTTGAACCAAATTATCGATTGTTAGGGGTAATGCGCAAAGTACTAGAAACTCAATGTAGAAGGCCACTTTGGCCGAACTGTCTAACCAGATAGTTGTTTAAAGCGAACACCCTCTTACATTTTATTTCCTTCTTACACCTGCTCCGTGCTTTCCGCCAATCACGAAACCGCAGAGACAAACGCACTGTCAGTCATAACGGACTTTTCAATGGGTAGTTATAAACAAGGAGAGTACATAATTTACCAATGTCGCAAACGTTTTGTTTCTCGAGAACTGATTCCCGCTTTAAAATACTCTCCCGCTCTTAATTTGAAGCACGATGCAATATTTCGTCTCCACAAGATAAACCCAATTGATACCCACAACAGATTTCTACAAACTTTAATTCATACCAAATAAAAAAGGTTTCGTCTTACCGCTGAATAAAAGGCTAAATTAATATTGATAATAATATTGTTGCTAAGAAAACTCTTGAAAGCCCACGATCAGTTATTTCGGACATAAATTCCCATATGCACGACAAGTGTATCTATTTTACAGTGTTCTAAAAGCGACAAGCAACCACATCAGAACATTTGCTATCACTGATTACGAATGACTCAACATCGAGGATGATTGCAATTCACTCCATTTTGAATTACAGAACATTAAATAATATACTCCTTCTTTTCTCAATAATTTTTGACTTTTTTATCTTCTTTGAAAAGAACCCAACGGTTGTGCATTAGGAATTCATGTTTTTCGATACTCTAATACGTACAGTGCCTTAATATTGCGAATAATACCGCTCGATGTTGCAAGTCAATAATTTTTAATATATTTTTCGCAATGTATTTCGCGCGAATTTCGTTGTGGCAGTAAACGTCGCTAGCATCTTAAACCTCTCAACAAAGATTTAAATATTTTTAAACTATCACAGAAAATTTCGCAATTTTCACAGCGTATTTCAAAGAATTATAACATAGCGAACTTCGACACAGTAAAAAATACTCGTAAATTATAATTAAGGACAACCAGGTGTCTCTTATTTCATTCCCGCAAAACAACAAACTAAAGCTGAGAGGAAAACATTACCTTTTGGCGTTTGAAAATACTCTGCAGCTTCTATACGTAGCGAAATCGCCAGCAGTAGGTTCAATAGCTGAAAAAGATCAGAGGCTTAGTTAGCCTGCCGTTTTGACAGCGGTGATTCGTTACCTCGCCTCGTTGGCATACAGCTTTAAAGTGAAGCGCTGAAAACCTGCAAACTTACCAAAACGATTCTTACTCCAGCTACAAATTGGCTTCGACACAGCACCATTGTCTTTTTAAATAACGGCTTAGGACCGGGAAATCTGTTTACCACAGCTACCAAAACTTCGAAGTCTTAAAGACTTCTCTCGATTCCAACGCTTTTATTTTCGTTCTCGAATCAACGAAATTTGATAAAAATGTAAATTTCCAGCGCATGAATAATTGACCACTTTCCGACGGTAAGTCATCTTCGCGGACCAATCACAATGTTCTGAAATTAAACAGCAAATAAAACGTCGAAGAGTTTGCTCTGAATTTGAATAACTGTTGTCGAGGAAGCTAAAAGGCTTGTGTGGGAAAGAAGTTGTCTTGAGGTATGTTCAAACAAGCGGTCCGCGTGTTAAGTCGTTGACTTCAAACAAGCGAAAACACTCTATGAAGAAAATGGAGAACTTAAAATAAAACCAATGGAAAATTAAGATGAAATTCAGCAAAGAAAAACTGAAACAAAAAAGTTTTCTATGAAGATAACTTTTCATAACAACCCGCCTGTCTCGTAAGCGGACACCCTCGGGAGAGTGTCCGTTAGTAGAGCTGTCCGCTTACGATAATTATTCCCATAAGACTGAAAAAAGAGGAAAAAGGGAAAGCTGTCAGCTTACGAGAGTGTACGGTTAGTGGGGTGTTGGGTATACGATTATGTCACGTACAGTCTTGCAACCCCCACATTATACTTATTGTCTAGGAGAGGGGCAGCTGATTTTGAAAAAAGTCGAAGTTATTATCGTCATAGCAGTTATCGGTTATGCGTGCATCCAATACCTTTTCCGCCCTCAAAAAAAATTAAGAAAAGAAATTAATTAATAAACCGGGCATTATAGAGTAATCTGCTCGGCATAAGGCACAGTGTATATCACTAACATTTACTCACTACTTTATTTTATGGAGAGGTAGTCTTGATATTAATCCATGCGTTCTGTTTGGTTCTTTCGTGGTGGGGATTTTGCCGTAAGGACCGTTTGCATGGAAGCGACCATAAGCCGTGTATTTTGGCACAAGTGCTTTGCAATAACCCGGGAAATATTGCGTGCATTTAGTCCCGAAGTCGGGCCAATATTTCCCCTGAGTGCGGCCCTCTATTAGTAAAAGGTTAGTACAGTCGAACCTCCAGTTGCGACCACCTCTCGTAAGCGACCACCTCTCCTCAGCGACTGGTTTTCCAAAATTCCGAAAGTTTACAAGTCAAATCACTATATTTGGGACCTCTTATTAGCGACCACCTCTCGTACACTTTTATAGCTAAATTTTTGAAATTTGCCTTTGTTTTTAACCTCCCGTAAGCGACCAGTTGACAAATAATGGGCGAAGAATGGATGATAAAGTGTGGTAACATTATCGTATTTCTGGTTGGTACAAGAAACGGAAATTTCTCAAAGGAAAGTATTGGATTTTTCTCTCGAAATTGAATTTTACATGAATATAATATTGCATCGGCATTGGCGCAGTCTCGGCAGTTATCATATTGTAATGAAGAAAAATTTTGATCCATTATGGTCTAAGCTCTCGTAAGCGACCACCTCCCTTAATGCACATGACATTTTGAGAGGTCGCTTACGGGAGGTTCTGTATTTCAAAATTCCAGCAAATATACCAATAAACATGCAAAGAAACTACATAAAAAGATTCTTCAAGAAACATAGGACAAGTATTTTGGGGAAAGAAGTTCCAGCCTACAAGGAGTGGATTATAGCTCATCAGATTTGATTTTGTGGAAGAATGATAATAAGCCAAATTTCCATTCTGGTTATTATTATCTTTTTTGTTGTTGCTTTTTTTCCTTCGCTTCTAAGGCATTTATTCTTTTTGTTCTTTAATTTCTGCTACATGCAAGTTTAAAGCAAGCTTTCTCGCTATCTAGTAAAACACGGCATGCCAAGTGAGACACCGTCCCCCGACTGTCCATGTCACGTACCCAAATTCCCCATCAGCCAATCAAAAGCGCTGTCTACTGTCCTGATATCCTGCGATATCAAGTCACTGACCTGATATGGCTGTGATAGCATGCTTACTTGGCCGAATTTGGATACAACGGTAAACAGGTATCGTACCGTTTTGGTGCGCCTTGACGGCATATGAGACTCGTTTGGTCTCGCCAGAATACCAACCATGGCTCCACCAAACTCGCCTGATGTGTCGCCAAAGTGTACCAAAAAGGTATGATTAGGTTTAAGTACCATTTTGGAGGAGGAAAAATACACTATGCACCAATTTCTGTCAAGATTCAATTGTCGTCATATTCTTTATCAGTTGGAATCGAAACCTGAATTATACAATAGAAAAAAACTTTTTTGTCATTTTATTTATTTGATATTTTAAACTACATTATCAAGCAATTTTTGCTTTGTTTTCAAAGCATTACGTTACTTCACCAGGAGCCTATGGTAATGGACTCCCGACTTTTGATATATTACTAACTTACCCTACAACACATGCAGATACAAAAGAGTTGCTATGGCAACTCGTCTTTAAACAGAAAATAAAAACTTAGTCAAAAAAAAATTAGTCTATGAATTATGTTAAACTCCCTTGAATATTAAAATTGCTCACTTTCAGAATAGAAAAAAAATAAAAAGTCATCGGTCACCAACTGAATCTTCGACTGTCACCGGCTGGCCAACAATTCCTCTCCGACAATTTTTATTTACTGTTAAAATTTTCAAATCGCGCATTTAATTGTGCAGTACGTAGTAATAAAAATGGCTTTATTTTCATGACCGCCAGATTTACAGTATTGCAAAAGCATGTCTAATATAATTAATAACAAGACAAAGCTTCATCTCCATTCGATTATATTAATCTATCCTATATCATCATGCATTTCGAACCAGCTTGCTTACATTATTGTCTTTAGAGTTCATGAGAACTTTTACAGTGTCTGATGTTGATTTTCGATGAGTGTCATTGATTTCATTGATTTCTTTGAAGAATGACTGCCTCTGTAAAGAGTAGGTAATAAAGTTAATAATGGTAATTGAACTGAGTGGAGTGCAATTTGGTCCGAAATCATACGCGTGATTTCAAAATCAAACGAGCGCGCAGCGCGAGTTTGATTTGAAATCACAAGTATGATTTCAGACCAAAATTGCACGACCTGAAGTTCAATTGCCACTTTATTACATCCATTTTGAAATCACGCAATTTAACAACCTAGTATATACAAGAACTACTAGAACAACAAAAGTTGCCAAATTTGCCAAACAATGGCCTTTTTGCCTTTCATTTTCCTGCAATGTGATTGGTTAGTTTTAAAAAAATCGTGAAATCTTATTGGTTGTTTTGTTTTACTGTCTCATTCTCATTGGCTGAGAAAAAGATGCGATTTAGAGCAAAAATAGTGCGATTTGGGAATAAATCGCACTTCTGAGAGCCAATCAGATTGCAAGAATAACCAGTGATTTCAAAATGGATGTAATAAAACAAGAAATGGGGTCCATTTTTTGCTTGATTTGATTCACTGCATGGGCACAATCTGTGCAAGAAGTCTAACGCACCTCATAGAGTTCACATGTTAGTAGACTACTACTCTACTTTTTCTGTGTGGCATGCAACCGTTGTTCTTCTTCGTGTTTATCAGTGATTTCGTTGAGCTTCCTCTCCCAGTTTTCATAAAACCAATGAACCTCATTCATCAAGGAATCCATTAGGTCCAGATTCTTCTTGGCCAATTCGTACCCGGGCTCCCCGAGCAGCTCTAACTCATCTGAAACCCAAATCACGACACCGATTATCTCTGGAATAGAACGCGCGGAACATTTTTTTGTGGCTGTTGAGAATGCTCTCGAGATTTTTGCAATCCGTGTTGAAAATTTATACAACACAGATCACTTAAGGGGCTCAGACGGTCAAGGTATTTTGAGTTACTTTGGCCACGAAAAAAAACTCCTTTAAATTAACTTCGGAATTCCGAAAGCTGTAGTTTACCAAGAGAAAAGAGCAACAAAGAGCTAATAATAAACAATAAAGGAAAAAGCATGGTTAAGGATGGATAAGATTAACATGGATTACAAATGTTGAACTAATTCCTTTAATTCTCTGTCACTTAAAATTAAAGACGAATGGACAAAACGCGACGGACCGCGAATACTTGAAGAAGACTTGTTACTTCCGTTTTGGGTCTCTCCACTTCAGGATATTAGCTTCAGTGTATTGTTGAGTCGAAAGATAGAATGCTGGTAGCATTAAAGAAGTGGTTGTGGCTGTTCAACTTGGTACAATCACACTACACAGTATACTGAAGTACTCAGCATTACGTACTACAGTGGGTAATGCTAGATGGTGTTAGAGAAAAACCCTTCCAGTAATGGTCACAAGCCTGAGAAAGCTATAAAATGTTGTTCAACAGCCTTACCCATCTCAGTCCTTTTCTTCCAGTGTCTCTTGTAGCCATAATCCCAGATAATGCCACAAGCCGTGAAAAACAACAGAAGGCCAAGACATGAGTAGATTGCATTTTGGAACAAAGGAGAGGTTGCGTCAAACAAACCGGAAGAACGCTCCATCGCTGCGCTTTCAGAGGGTTCCTAAGGAAATAAACATAAAATCTTTTTGGTCTCGAGCTTTAACGACTACACTTTGAACATTTCATCACGGCCTTCCTACAGGGAAAGATGCAAAACATTACGTGTAATACATCAGCGTCCTTCTCAAAACGATAAATACGAGAGACTACCGGCCCAGGTTGTCCAAAGCCTGAATAACGCTACAAAATGACATTCCAGTGAATAGCAGGCTTTTTGTCCTCTCCTCTGGATAAGGATTTATCCTGTGGATAGAATCATTTACCCTTTGAACAATGTTAACTGGTCTCAGGTCACAACGCGCCCGAATCCCAATCGCAATAGTATAGTGTTAGCGCTGTACTTTCTGAAAAGAGAGTTGCTAAATAAATCACAAATTCTGATATAGGGTTAGATCCCTCCTAGAAGTGAGTTATCTTATCTCGCTCATTCGTTCATTCGCTTGCTCTTTAACAACGACAATTTGCTTTCGTTCAGTTCCCATTCCGCTCTATTGCTTTCATAGAAACCTAGAGACCTATACATTGATCTGATCAACAAAAACGACAACAAGACTGCGAGCGATCGAATGGCAAAGATCCTATTAAACTTAACATGCCCCAGGACGAAAAGGATTTGAAAGGTGTACATGATCAAAGAAACTATTACTAAAACCTTAAAAGGAGAACATATTGTTGCATGGCTGACACGCAAAAAGTGTAGGAACGATAATGGTAAAATCTGACTACTATCCGATCAAAGAGAGCCTACCATTGGTTTTGGGGAGCGAGGGAAAATGGTGACATTTATCGCAACGGAGGGAAGGGAACTTTGACAGAGCGTTTTAGATAGCAATATAATTTATCACTAGCGGGAACGAGAGAGAAAAAGTAAAATGTTCGAGGCCGGGCCAAGGGAATATTCTATCCATCAACAATTTAGCAGGAAATTTCGAAAGAAGCTAAAAACTCCACTTTTCCAAGCACTAAATAACAAAAACGTACACTCATTGGTTGCGTTTTCTGCTTCACAGTCTCAAAAATTGCTGCTTGCTTCGTCAAGACGTATTCCTCCAAGCAGTATTGAAATTGCCATTCTGACAACCTCCCTCCTCCGAATACGATACCGTAGTACGAGTTATGATCGATGATCTTATTTACACGTAGCTCCTCGCTGGAAAAATCTCTCATTTCTCCAGCAACGTACGAGTCAATTAACACGCCCTTCAGGCCGTCCTCTCGATTCCTCAGAGGCTCCACGATGGATTGTAAGTCGGGGTATGCTGTGAAAAATACAATTGTAGTTATGAAACAGGTGTAAGGAAAACTATATTAGTTACCAACAAGTTAACTATTTTTTCCTAGTTATGGCCAGAAGTTGAAGGCATATTTAACGGCATAATATACATTACGTCATGAAAGTACTGCTCAATAGCTTTCATTTGAGTGATCTCATATTAGTGTCTCATCCAAAGAATCAAAAGTTACAACCATAGCATAACAAACGGTACATCTGAAAGCATTTGAATCTGAAAGGATTTGAATGGTCACACAAACGGCTTTATATAATATAAGACAAGATTTCTTTCATTTTGATGGCTACATATTCTCCATGTTAGAGATTTAGTCTCTTCCATATCTTTGGAATCTTTAAGACCATGTTAGGCTATAAGATAACGTATCTCTAATGTTTTTAATCTGAGCTAATCTGTAAGAGCTTACCTTTCATATTTGCGTTTTTGATCAGACCCAACCGATACTCAGTAGAATTAGCCACTGCTGCAATCTTAAGTGAAAAAATAATGATAAAAACGAATAAATAACTTTTCATAAAAATAACACAGTACCACATGAAAGAACTGTTGGATAGCTTTCATTTAAATACTAACGCATTCGAGTGTTCAGCTCAGCATAAACGTGACAGTCATTTCCCGAATAGTAATTTAACCATGGTAAGAGAGGATGAGGAGATATGGGTTTTAATCGCAAGGTTATCCTTCTCAAGCTATTTTTAGATTACTTCCGATTTCAGAAACCCCAGAATCCTAGCCAATCCTATAATGTGCATTTTGGTCGCGTGGACAGCTCAGACACTCTTAACACGCATTTTCATCATAACGTAGTGGTAGCATTATCCGTGGACGAGACTATTACATTTCTAAAAATAGCGTCGGACAGAACGCTTCGACATCATTACTATACTTACGCATAAGCACCGAAGCGGCAGATTTGAATGCGAACTGGATTACAGAGAAAAAGACCTGCCATCTTTTCTTGGCCATGGTCATAAATATTTTTTTTTGACAAAACAGTTTACGTTCAAGAAGCATAAGTGGAACTTACCGTGGTGCCATATAGTTTGACGTCAGTGCTCAGTGTAATGGCTGTTAAGGATGAAGTCACAACACCAGTGAAAATGGACGTGATAACGAGGCCAACGAGAATCCAGGCTATGGCAAAAATGCGAGCAAGAAATCCTCGAGGAGATCGGTCACCATAGCTGAGAGAAATCGAGACAAGAAATTTGTACTGATGAAGTCACAAAACCAAAGTACAATATCACTGATGAAAAAACGGGGAATTAAGTTTACTTTGCTAATGTAACTAGTAAACTAGTGTAACCGTGACGTGAAAATCTAGAATCTTTGAATATTATCAACCTCACGTCGAAAAAAAAAAACAGCTGTCGAAAGAAATTCGAGATCAGTGTATGGAACACTTTCACTATGCTGCAGGCTTAGTACCTTTAAATTTTGAAAAGAATGAATGAAAAAAGAAAAAAAAAAGATACCAAGAAATTTCGCAGTTTACTGCGGTTGCACAAGCTCTTTTTATGTTTGGAGTCAGTTTTTATCTAGCATGATGCCCTCTCTATGCAAACTCGTACGCCAGTGAACTATAATGTAGGCCATGGAGTGGGCTCCTAAAATGCTGCGAAGAGAATCATTTCTTTTTTGATATTGGAGACTGGAGAAAAAGTCAGCTACTGATAACACTGCTGGAGAGGACTATGGTATTTGCCAGCTATTTGTTGCGACTGAGTTGCGAGGAGATACAGAAATTATCTAGAGCACGAACTTGCTACGACACCAATCCATGAATTATGCACACAGTGTGAAATATCCCCTTGCACTCCGTTGCGTTTGAACTTCATTACCCAAAACTATAGCTGGCGAGACAAGATGCAGTGGTGTAAAGTCTAATTAGAGAGCCGTTTTGTTTTCACTGCACTCTATAGAAGACCAGGAAAAGGACGAAAAACTTAGGCGCAGTAGATTATGCTCCACAAGTATATAGCACTTACCCCACAGTTGTCATAGTAACAAAAGCCCACCAGAACCCTTCTCCACTGCCTTTAACGAATGATCTGGGAAACTCGTCAGGATTAAACCATGTGTCCTTTCAAAAAAGAGAAAGATTATTGCAATTTATGAATATAGGATTCCTTGAAGAAAGGGTTTTGATATGGGTTAAGATTGTTTCTTGAAGGTTTAAATCACAGCTCTAGACCTGAATTAAAATAAAAGAAAACTAGACGAAGTGAATTAAAAAAGTAAGACTATACTAAGATGCGATCATGCAAGATACCAAATAAAATCATCTATGAACAATTGCTTTGTTATATATTTGTAACTTTTTTATTTGTTATTTTTTAGCCGAGTGTTCTTTTTAGAATTAGGACTGTGTTTGGTAAAAAATCTGTATAATTTGTGAGTAGGATTATTATTATCAGGATTTCGACTGTTTGTGACTGTTTTCTCCGATCAAAAACTGTCTCTTGGCTAGCAAGGGGACGTCACCATGTCGAAGGAACGAAAACAAGTCAAGTCTAAAATCGCCTGCCGTTTGCTACAATTCGGGAAACTTTCCGACTTGTCGCAACAAAAGCCAAGACCTTAAGCTTATATACCAATCAGATATACCACCATGCACTACGCTAAAGAAAACAGATAGAAGGAAAGTCAACTAAATTGGTTCAAACGTCACAAAAAGGCCCAAACATCCCGCTTACTGCTGTGCTTAATATATGTTGATAAATAAATAATAAATAAATAAATAAATGAATAAATAAATAAATATGATATTTAAAGAACGAAATGATATTACGGCTTGGTACAACACACTAACGAAGATACCCCAAATATCAGTGTTAAGCATAGCTTTGGTTTCCGCTTATCGTTCTCTTGGAGGGTTGCTTGGTGTGGGAACGGTGTGGGATGAAAGGAAGAAAGAGGAGAGGGGATTTAATTTCCCTAACAAAGACAGATTCCGCTTGTTGCCACCCAATTCAAGTCACTTGATGATTCGTTTGGGAGGTTACAATTATTCTGTTTGTACTTACGCCCATGTAAATGCAATCAGTTGTATTTGGCAAATTGCGCAATTGTAACATCCCAAGGCAAGGCAGCCGAATCCTTCTATTGAGGCTATAATAAAATGTACTCACCAATCCCCACATAATTATCCCGGACAATAAGGCCATCAAGAGCGTGAGAAGCAGCACAGGCCAACCAGACAGGATAGAGTTGAACACGGCATTGGCGGAAGTACCGGGTGGCTCATCAACAACAATGAAAGCGACGCCTGGAGAGCTTATCAGTGGCATAAACGTATACTCACTTTGGTACCAATGATCGTCCTTGTAGCCACTGATTGGAAACGTTATCGTATCATTTACGTCAAAGTTGCGAATATCTTTGATAGCTACAAGGTTGTCTCGGCGGTTTGCGTAGGATATCATCGACGGCCCATCACCCCCCGAGCAGTTTCCACAGCACAGAGGGACAATTTCTTTGAGAAGTAGCGGAAACAATCCCGAGGGTTCTCGGTCGGGTCCGTTGTCTTTGATGTACGGTGGAATGTCGTACCAATTGGCGTTGATTACCTTGGGACATTTGCACTTCTCTGAGAATAAAACAAAATTTCAGTAACAAGAACCGTTTTTAATATACGACTAGCTCAGTGAGCGGCCGGGTGGGACAAAATGAACCAAATCGTGCGCGGCGATTGGCTCGCCGAGCGGGCAAAATAAAGCTATCTTGCCCGCAAGAAAACTTTCCCTGAAAGCCATATAATAAATCCTTTATAGACGAAGCTTGTTTTTGCAAGTTCATGAATTGGCTCGAATTCCGCCGCTCTCTCGAGTCCGATCTACAGTCCCCAAAAAGAGAGTTCGGGGGGAAGAACGCGGGCTACCTTACCCACCAGTGGCTGGAATTCGAGCCTGGTTTATTGACCTCGACTCCGCGTCGGTCCACAAAAACGCAAAAAAAAAAAAAAAGAAATTGGCCAATATCCAGCCATCGTGACCGAACAAACTTTGTTAATAACCCATATTTATAGCTGCGGTTTTGTGGAATAGAAAGTGTGGTGCGCGCCTCATAGTCAACAGCGATGGACTCTGCCGGGGAATCCTGTAGTTCCGGGGTAGACTAGTCTGGGTACCAGTTTGGTTCGTAAAAGTATAAATGTTTAGCAAGTACAGTACTTCGGGTATTACGTAAAGCTCTACAGACAGTGCAAACCAATTCACCTTAAAAAGAAATGTTGTTTTGGGAAAAAAAAGAGGAAGCATAGATTTCGTTGCCATGGAGAGAAAATTTGGAAGAAACAAGTAAGGGGGTATATTAGAAATTTGCAAACTTTGTACGAAAATGTTCATTAATTAGATAGTATTGATTCACAAGTTCAAGCAAAGGCTTTGTAAACTGAATGAACAAGACCACAATATCTTGACTACTGTTCACAAGAAACATTTATTGATTCCACAACGTCCGATTATTTAATACACTCGACTAATTCAAAAACTATAAACACGTCCATCGATCTTCTTCTGCCCTTAATAGACTTAATATGTCCTCGAAAACTTCGAAATGTCCCAACGATTTTGTTTCATTCAACGTTGAAAACCTAATACCGAGAAGAGAAAAAAATATTTTTGTAACGAACGTAATAAACCTAAATTTACGTAGATTTCAAGCAAAGAAGCACGCAAACGAAACTATGCTGAATACTGAGAAAAACAAAGAAGACAAAAGATATGACATAACAAAATATTGTCACGCATATATTTAAACTAATGAGTTCAAATTCTCTCGTGTCCAACTTCTAAGGCAAAATATTAATACTGATATATAGTTCATTCTCCTCAACCTTTTCACAGCTAAGAAAGATGGCGACAAGACGTTTTGAACAAGACTTGTATGGAATATAAAGGCACTGATATGAAGTATGAAATCACCCTAATGGTACTGGAAAACTTGCAAGTAGGTTTTGAAGAGAATTTTTAATCCACAGACATCAAGATGATGCACAACAAGTCTTGTATACAAGTCAGTATAAAGGCGCTGATATAAAATATAAATTAAATATAAAATCTCTCCACTAGTACTTTAAGAATTATGTTTAGACTTGTGGGGAGAATATGTATTTCAACCCTCGTGTTTTACCTTTTACCCGAAGGTGCATCACAGCAAGGTCCTGTCCCAAGGAGTTGTTAGCATAGCACTTGTAAAATCCAGTGTCGTTTCTCTTGAGGTTGTTGATCAATAGCCTCCCATCGTGAAAGTCAGAGATGCGGTCTGCACGAGTGTTGAGTGGTTTATCGGGATTTGCTGGGTCTGACCCCAGATAAACCCAATGCACCTCCGCCTCAGGATAAGCCGACACCTGGCATGTTAGCATCACACTGTCGGTTTCTGTCACCACTTTTTCGATTGAGCAGTTTTTGGTACCAGCGGGACAGAACGATATTATCTCCGGTTTGTCTGTATTGAAATAGAAAAAAAATGATGTGAACTAATTTCCGCGCACACTCGACTTAAAACGCGAGGCATGGGTGTGTGCACGAGAAGGAATCATCTTCGAGTATATATTTATTCGAAATTTTTTACGGAAATTTCCGAAAATTGTCGAATAATTTAAGGGCTGAGCTGTAGAAAATGTGAAGATTCTTTGACTATACGGTAATAACGGGAAACTCGCTTCTGAGGAAACATGGCGTTATCGCCTTATTCACATGTGGTAATACATTTTGATTTCAATACATTTTCCGCTGGAAGTCCTTGTTATTCAAATTTAAATCTCTGTGAGAAAAAGGAAAGCAAATATGGCTTATTATTACACCGCTCAGATAGCACGCGTGCTGTGATTGGTCAAGTACACAGTCCGAACTCTACTTCATGATTGGCTTCCCGCTTGCGTGAATAAAAAAAAGGTTTTTCTTTGCCACAGCAAGAAAAATAATATGAAATTCGTATCAACTTAATTTTCACGAGCCCTAGATCCTTTTTTTTTTTTCGTGGATTTGTGGCTCAGACACTCACGCTTCTTGGACTATCAATCAATAGGGAAAAACTCGGAACGATGGTTTGCGAGTTTTGAACTGAGTTAGCCAAAAATTTTCAAGTACGTTTATCCTCTCCATCTGATATGCATCTTTGTTTCCTTATGGATTATTATTAACTCTTATGTGTTTTTATATCTTAGTAAACTATTTTTTTCAGGTTTCCCCCAGTTTATCTTTTACGTAACCAAAATAATTTATAACATTTTGACTGAGGTTTTTTAAGAAGTAGATAATCTGTGAATGGATTTAAATAATCTGCAACTCACATCTGCTGCGAAGAACCGTGTAACTGACGTTGAATCCTTTGTCTGTTACAGACTGATCTGAGCTGAATTCCACTCGAGCTTTCCCACAACGCGATGTGACTGTAAAGTTCGTCATGTAGCCGCAGTATCCATCAAAGATATCTGGTGATCCAAGGTTTTCTGACCAAGTCGTCGACTTGTTACACATATCCGAGACCTTGACATAATCATACGGCAGACAAGTCTTACTCCACTCCAAATAAAAATCGTGAAATGTGATCAGGATTTTGGCGTCATATTCGGATTCAATGATCCAACTAGAATACAAAGAGAGAAAGTACGTCGAAAATATGATTGACGAAATTCGCTGTTAGTCCATAAAAAACACGATTTTTTCCGCTTGGGGACAAGATGCAACCGTTCCCAGTTTCGTTCATAGCCACCCTGTAAGTTTTGCTCCAACGCAAATGATTGTTTAGCATAGAAATGATCAAATTGGACTAACCACTGTTATTTTTATTAATACCGCGTCCGCTTAAAATCCTGTCAAATAATTTTACTTCCTCAAAGGAAAAGAAAGTCTTGTATTACCTCAGCGTAACCCAATTTTTTTTGTTCGTTTTCGCGGTCTGTTGCACCATTTCCCAGACAAAAACGTCTTCGCCATTTTTCTTACAAATTGTGTCTCTGGTGTTTTTTATACCTCACTGAACTAGAATTTTTCGTTTATTTTCAATTTGAAGATGAATAAATATTTGCACATCACAAATGACTTCATAACATATGATAACAAACAGTATTTTACACTCGTTTCATTTTACCTGCAATTTGTGTTATTGGGATAACCTTCGTATCCTCCAGGACTTGTAAAGTTTCCTTTATCGCCAAATAATTGGACTTCCTTTTTGCAGTCTAAGAAACAAACAAAAAAGTAATTAACTTTGTGCTTGTATATACAGCCTTGTGCAAACATATGTAAATATAAGTGTTTATTGTGGCGGGTTTTATTTCTTTGTTCGCGGGAAATGATTTTTAACAAATTTCGTCTGTCACTTACAGTGAACAAACATCACACCTCATACAAGCGGGACAAAACATTTTTCTTGACGAAAATAAACGGGTTTCGTTTCGCGTTCTAAGGCTAAACTTATGTTAAATGATTAACTGCTAAGAAATATTTTCAAACAAAATATTTCAGTCTCAAGTTTCACATACAAGAAACTATATTTATCTTGCAGCGTAATTCAAGCCATCAGAACACCTTGCAGAATTTGTCCTCTTCTGCGATGGACTATAAAGCGCAAAGAGATCAACGAAAAACTAATTTACCTCCCTTTGGGTTGAAACGCGTTCGATGTATGGATTCTAATTAAAGTTTGACTTCGTTAATTTCATTGCAGTGAAACAGAAGATTATATACTAAAGAACTGTTTGGTGACGAAGCCTTATACGACGTAAATAATACAGGTAACTGAGTGTTTAATGCTGCAAAATGCTTCCTCATTAATTTCTTTCTCGCGATATCTTTTTGCGCCAACTTTGTTACAGAGTCAGAAACTTCGCTAACTTTAGACAAGGCTTTAGTTGTTCTTCTTGGAATAACTGATATAAACTCGCAAAAAAGGCATTGTAAGAAATTAGAGTAAAGCGACCGATGGATCTAATCCTTAAGCTTCATTCTAAGTGCATTGGGCGTTATTTGAAATCCTACATAATTCCCAGTTACGGGCTTAGGCAGCCGTCTTCTAGCTATCGCAAAATAAGCTGCAGCTATTCTATATCTATGGACACTATAATTACTTTTTGGCGTCCGGATGAAATGTGATGCGTCTGTCCACGGCAAAATCACCAACAGCAGTTTCAAAAACTGAAAAAGATCACACGAAAATTCGGTTAGTTGGTTTTTGCACCAAGTGATGAGTTGTGTAGATTTCATTCCAACCTTTCAAAACCTATAAGCTCACCAAAAACATTTTCACTCCTCCAATCAATAACTAAATATATCTGTCAGATGACAGCGTAAAACCAGGACATAAAATCGCTATAGCTCCTCTGGAAATATGCAAAGCCGAGTGCAGGAAATTCTGTGTAAATAAATACTGACGGCGCATCAATAATTGAAGACTTTCTAACAGGGTGTCGTTGCCTCCGGCCAATCACGGGGACCGGAATACAAACAACAAATTAATTTAGAATTAGACGGTTTGTGAACAGTTTGAATATAGAGTTGTTAAGAATGCTACTCAGGTTTACCCGGTGTTCGTGGGAAAGAAGGCGACTAAGTTATATACAATTAAAAGCTGTTTAAGAGTCGGTGTAAGTGGAAAAGGAAATATTATTATATTCAATCGGTGCACCTTCGAACTCATTCCAAATCAAACTCATTTTTGCGTAAAGTTTCGCTAGACAATACGAATGAAATAAATTTAAATAAAATTGATCTCAGAAAGTAGTATTTTTACCAGATAACTGTGTTCTAAGAATTGAAACAAAACGAAAAAGGAAAAAATAAAAAAAACAAACAGTGTAATAGTCGCGACTATTACTTTAGATAAATTTAGGTAAGGGTCTTGTAGTCTGATATGAAAACAAAAGCCGCTAAGAGCCTTAATGATAATTTAGTTTGCACGAGTGAGTTTTTCAAAGAGCTGACACCAGACAGGAATTTCAGTTCTTTGGAAAACAAGTGCAATTTTATTTCAAATTGGACGAGAAAAACTCAGTGCTCAGTTGTACTTATAAATTCTCATATAAGATCCTTCTCTGACTTAAAACAAATGATCTTTCTATTTTTTAATCAAAAAGTTACCTCACCGTTTTTTTTTTTCTACATGTACCTAAATTGTGTCTCTATGAAAATTATAATTCCATTTATTTTGTTTTTATTTTTACCCCCAGTTGAAGAGAAATGCCCTGGACTACTGGATTTTTCTTTCCAGTGCGATTCAGAATTACAAGTTTTCATGGCAAAATATACATGGATAATGTTTCATTGCTTATGCAATGGCATCTGCAATTAACAATTAAAAGGGATCTTTTTTAGAAAATTGATTACTAACATGTATTCTGTACTTCAGGCACAAATTCAAAGTGGTGACAGGGAGGGGGAGCTATGATTTAGAATTGCCTGGAGCAAGGTGACTAAACGACATGCAGGTGAACCTTTGCTGGACCCGAAAGACTACAGTTAACACCAGGAAATGCTTTGTGATAACATAGAGAAAACTGAGTCAGTAAGGACAGTGAAATCACAGAACCAAGGTGCTGTCACAATAAAGCCTTAAGACACCAGGTACCTTATTGCACCATCCCAGAGGCCCCCCAGGGATGAAATCGTCAAAGACAAAAGAGTCCATTCAAGGTTCAAAAACAAGAAAGACAGTGCAGAATCCAAAGCACTGTCAGTTAATAGGCACATTATGGCACCATCCCAGAGGCCCCCCAGGGATGAAATTGTCAAAGACAAAAGAGTCCACTCAAGGTTCAAAAACAAGTAAGACTGTGCAGAATCCAATATGCACTGTCAGTTTAATAGGCACATTATGGCACCATCCCAGAGGACCCCTCCCCACCCCAGGGACGAAATCATCAAAGACAAAAGAGTCCACTCAAGGTTCAAAAACAAGTAAGACAGTGCAGAATCCAAAGCACTGTTAGTTTAATAATCTACAATATAGTTTTAGTTTTATCTTCAGTCACATCACGTGTAGGGTACCATTAGCGCAACATTAACTGCTACAGTTGTACACACTTTGTTTAAAAGGTCACACACTCATTTCATTATAGAATTTTGATCGCTATAGACAGGTAACTCCCACAAAATAATCAGCTTAAATCATTAATGGGCAGAAAGTCTTCTGACTGGTATGCACAAAAATTAAATAGCCGGCATCACAGCCTAAATTACACATGTCATTCTCTAGTGACAAAAATGTTAATTACCTTAAATTTGCAAATCTCTCTAACTCTCTATGAATGTGGTATAGTACAGATGGCTGAGAATTAAAATCCAGTATAGATACTATGCTGAGCTGGAAATGTGTTTCTAATCTTATTCGCGACACATGCTGCTACAATTTTTCTCTCACCTCTGCCTAATTTTCCATATACCTAGCATACGAACTGAGTGGATGTCAACCAACGGCAAGTTCTGTTAAAACAGAAAAATCAGTTGCATTTGTTATTGTTGAGACTGGTATTTTGTTGGAGGAAGCTTAAAACTCTGTGGAATAGTTCAGCGTTCCCGTGTCGCAGTTTTCACAAATACATCAATCTAAACTAAGCACCCGATCCGTTGTTCGGCCCTATCATCTTGAACGTCATCTTCATTGCTAGAAGTCGAACTTTCTTCGTCCGAACCGTATTCTGGCTCAGAACTGTACGAAACTCCTCGGAAGCTATATTGATCCGCGCAGTAACGTCAAAAGCTCCCATGAAACATTGCGAAAAAATATGGCGGCGAATTTCGCTTCGCATTTGAATAAGTTGCTGAAATACCGACCATAAATACCTGGAACATTTAAAACATATAATTAAAAATAGCTTGGGGCCGAACTGCTTTTCAACCAAGATTCCCTTGAATTTTTTCTATTTATCTGAATAAAAAAAAAGTGTTGTTGTTGTAGTAAGAGTGGCCGCGCAAACATTATAGCGAGGCTGGGCCTCGCTATGATGAATGCGTGGTTACTCGACCTACTTTTTCAATATGGCGTCCAATTTGTATTCAACGTTAACGGTAAGTAAATCTCTACAAATTTTCTTTTCAACAGTTTGTGTTCGGTATGTGAACTCATGTTAGGTTACAGACACTCTGATTATTAAATGATCATATTTATACAAAACTAACTGTTCATTCTCGACATCGTTTTACATTCTTATTCCAGTTGTTTACATGACTGTGTGTTTCGTAGCATTTCGAAACAGCGAGGCCAGAGTTGAAAATACGACACCTAGCAGAGTATTTCTGACGAATTGCGATGTGTTTGGAAATGCGATGAAACGACCTCTTGAGTGTTTGATATATCTTCTCAATCGAAACTAAAATTAAGGAGAAAACGAAAAAATATAATCGTAAAGTTTATACTAATTAAGATAATATATTCAAACACCGTCACGGTTCTGATTTCTATTGCTTAGTCTTGATGAATAGCGAATTCAAAATGTCCATTCATTTTCTAATCCTAGCAGTAAACATATTACATTGATACTAATTTCTTTAAGTTTTCAGTTCATGAAGGAAGAGGCTTTATACTTCTTTACACTAAAATCCTCTTTACTGGCTCTGCGATTTCTTGCCAAATCAACCACTCAATACAGGGTCCTTGTATATATTTGCATGTAGTGGCTCGTTCAGCTCGGCAGTGGATGAAAGAACGAGGAATAATTGATATGCACGTCAGGTGTTGGGTCTATAAATTTAGTGACTAGTTTGGCTCGCCAGTGGATGAAATAACAAAAGAGCAAACGAGCCAAACGAACCGGCTATTTGGTGGATGATTAAACATGACCAGTACTCTGCAATCAGATACATAAACATGGTAGAAAAATATGATCTAATATGAAGTGGGAAACAAGTTGAAAGTGTCAAAGTTCACGCCTCTTTATGGCGTCCATCTCGACTTTTTTTTAATGAATTTGCATGAAAAATTAACATGTTGCTTTCGTAGGTCTTAGACCTCATCAGAAATAACACGCTCTAAGAACTTGACGCATCATAACGTTATCACTCGACAGGGTTCCGTGATTTGCAATCGAGCGCATTTGAATTTCTAAGCTTAAGCGTGCCATTAAAGTGGCGGTCCGAGAAGACTTTCTCGTGGGACAAAAAGTAACTTTTTCATTTAAAACTTTTCGTTTTTGCTTAATGAACAGCCCTTGCAGTAGACAAAGTTTTTATTTCAGTGAGCCCAAGAGAAATAACATTTTGTTTTGATAACATGTTGTTGCCCCTTCCAGGGACTTCAACAGGGCGTCTCCATAGAAAACGTTTTGAATTTGGATGAAACATTTCTCTGAATAACACGCGCGAAAAATATTACAGACCTCAATCTTGGCGAGGTTGTTTACACATTAATCATCTATCATTTCCCAGATTCTTGACATAAATTTATTGAATGGTTACGATCTTTTTTTATGGCACGACAGTGGAAACTCACAGCAATTGATATTTAAAATACTTTTCGTTTGCTTACACATTCACAATACAGGTCTGTTAACGAATGATATTAACGGTTTTAATTTTTGCAATCTCCTTTTGTTTATGCAGATGGAAGTCAAGAATTTAAAACTACTGGTAAAAGAACTTAAAGGGAAAATCGAAAAGCTAGAAGAGGAAAATGGAAAATTAAAAGAGAAATTGAAAAAAGGAAAAGGAAATAAGGTGCAGCAGGTGAAGAGATGGAGAGAGAAAAACCGAGAGAAATATTTGGAGCAGAAAAAAAGGGAGCGCCAAAAGAGAAGGCAGAAAAGACGAGACAATGAAGAATATGTGGAAGAAGTGAGAGTGAAAACAGAACCAAGTGATTAGTGCTGCTGTCAAAAAAAGAAACAGAAATCACATCAGAAACAAAGAAATGCGGCAACATCGCAAGATATGCATATGTATCATCAAACGTAAACAAAACGCAACTGTGAAGCCCCTCGCTATAGGAAAAGACCCTGGCGTTTAACTATTACAATTTTTGGGCAGTTGTTGATGTATTGCCATTCATTAGTATCAAAACCTTTCTATATTCAAGAGAAGACCGACTCCAGGTATGTGAGTTTCTTCTGTGTATGGCATGATGTCGGAAATAAAAGGGACATTTTGATCAATTAATGTACTCGTTTTTGCGCTACCCAGTTTGATACAGGCTAATAAAAAATATTCTAGACAAGACTTGAGGCACATTCAATAGCTTCAATAAACAAAAGAGGTAATCTTATCAAAGTTAAATAGTGAGTGGGTTTTTGAAACAAAAGTTAATATGTTCAACACATTAGAGAGTGAAATTACAGTTAGTTACAGTATACAGGCTCAACTAAACCGACGGCAAACCAGAGAATTGCTTACAAGAGGAAACGTTTGGGTAAATAATGTTTTCAGGAAACTGAATTAAAACGCGATTAATTTCTTAGCACTGCTGGCCTTTAGATCATTCTTTCATTTAGCTGCAGTCTAACAAATTTTCTTCTTCTCTTGCTTTCTAACTTGTTGTTTCTTATTTTTTATGGAATGGGAAGAAAGGTTCTAGTCTTTAGTGTTACAATTCTTTACACGATCTGTTTGTTTAAGAGAAGAATTGCAAAGTAGTGTTCTTGCGTATTATCAACACAGCATGTGGGAGAGAGATTGGGGAGAGCGAAACGAACACAGTTCAAGCCGAAACGAGCGTCCATATCAGTGACGTCACTTTGTTATTATTATGCCAACCAGATATAAGACGATTAGCCGATTCGTTCAACGAGGAAGCCAAACGGTTTTACAAAAAAACCTGGGCCCAAGCCTGCCCCGATCTCCCACGTTTCCTAAGAACACTTGTCTTTTGGCTTTACGCTACTAGAGAAGGCCAAGAAAACAAGAGACAAACTCATAGCCTTAGAAAAAAAAACAAGGATACGAAAACGATTTCCTTTGAGGGTTGAATATCAAAAACATCTTTTAGTTACTTTTTTTCTGCCAACACGAAAGTCGATCTCTGACGGCTCTAGTTCGGTTCTTTCAGACTAATAAAGTGCTACGGCCTGAATAACTTTTAAACACAAACGGCCATTTTGAATACCACGGCCAGGAATACCAAAACTTTTTCCTTAAAGGTTGGATATCAAAAAATACCTTTTAGTTTCTACTGTATTCCATTTCTGCTGAAAGGTCGATCTCTGGCGACTTAAGTTCATTCGGACTGATAGTGTGTTAGCAGGTGGTTTCACCGGGTAACTGCTATGGAAAAGATTTAACCTGACAACAAAATAAGTTATTCGCACGAAGCAGCAAGGATCAGAATTACCCGTTCATATTGATTTTCGCAAATGTAAATTTTGCGACGGGGCATCTCCGACCCTTTTTTTATGTGGGAGTCCCCCTGGGGGGCTTCGAAACCGTGAATAGAGCAATCGGGTACTCAGATATAAACCAGACAATCAGTTAACGTTCAAGTTATCGCGAATGTCAATTTTATTATAAATAATGAAATTAAAACCTGCTTTTTAAAAGCAGATTAAAGGAATTTTGTGGATAATATTGACAATGTGACTTTCTTCTGTTATTATTTCCTTATTATTTCCTATTTTACTTAAAATACCTAATAACGGCTAGAAAACCATGTTGTCTTTTTCCGTTTTGTTTTCTCTTTTTTCCAAATTTTTGCGCCTTAAAATATTCAAATCTTTTTACTTCTTTTAAAACGTAGACAATGACATACATATATACTTTCTGGTAAAAAAGGCATTATTCGACAAACGGCACATTGTAGCTTGTAGAAGAAAAGTTAGCGCAGTGAAATAGGCGGTGTATCAAAGTTTGTATTAGAATGCTGAACTTAACTACTTTGTTATAACCAAACTAGTAAGCTATATTTTCGTTTGTCAAGTACTGAGGTTGCACTGAAAAAAAGTTCAAAACACTGTTGTGTCCCAACAGTGTTGCAAATCCAACCGGCATTTCTTGCTCAACGAAAATGAGAACGTCTATCACAGCCAGATAGGTTTGAATGTCAACATGCAAATCTCCCAAGTACCTTCTGTTGAAGGCAGAGGAATGAAAACGCAACGTCAAAAGACAACACAAGAGTGCGCGGAATAGTCTGGAGACGACTTGATTTACACTTCCGGCGCTCTGGCTGTCACGCCAGAAGATCACGACGTCGTTTCATGATGTTTCCCATCCCCAGCAGAAGCGACTAGATCCTGTCCAGATGTCACGTTATCTATCTATTGTAGCCATGTACGTCGAAGAGAAGTCATAAACAAAGCCTCCGGAAGGCTACAACGTGTTGGAGTAACACAACGCTCCAGAAACACTTATGGTGACGTTGTCTAGTCATGTAACTTTGCTTTGATGTCACGTCGTAATGCCACCCAATTTTGCACCGGCCAGGAATATTTTGTTAACGAGAAGCAAAGTGGTCAATCTAAGCCATAGACTGCGTGCAGTCTCGCTTTTGTTCGAAAATCTGAGGGAAGATCCGGTGACAACGCAGGCGAAAGGGGGCTCGTCCTGCTTATATTTGTTTGCGTCCTTCCCCTCGGATTTTCGACCAAAAGAGAGCCTGCGGACTCAAGTCACGTCACACCAATTTGCTGTCACGTATGAAAAGTCATTTAACTGTCACGCAATGATGATATCAATCTAGTCCCGTGGAGGAGCTAGATGCAGTCTAAAGCGTTCATCCTCAAAGATACTGCTGGAATTTGTCGAGTGGGAGCCATAGTTGAGATTTATCACATCGCTAGACCTGGATAATTCCGATAAAATGGCCAGCTACAAGAAAGAGAAAAACAAGATGTTACTTGTGACTTCCTGTTTCTTAGACGGTACCATGTGATTTCACATGGAATTTAGAGACGTTGGTGCATTATATTAATATAAGCGCTATTAGCGACCTTCAGATTTGACTACGAGTGCGAGATTGAGTACGAGTACGACTTTTCAAATCAAGTGTGTGACTGCGTTAGATAACCGCTTATCTTAGTTCTAGGATCTCTTTGTCTGCTTGTAAACAAAGGGAAAGAGTGACTGTTCTAGGGATTTAACTAATCCCAAACTCGTACTCCGATCTGAAGGTCGCTATTAACTCCCACACAACCTGGCCGTCATCTGATTGACATTCCATTAACCGAAAACATACAGACGTGTTTACACGACCTTGAGATATCAAAAGCGTCTGACAATGCAGCAGACAAGAGATTGCACAAAGACATTCCAGGTCAACCTCGCTTGAGTGATTTCATAAGCTGATAAATTAAGGAAAATAGCAAAAATTATGTAACAGGCGCGTTGCAAAGTAATACTTCGACATCTAACCAAACAAAAGCGCTGCGCGTCGGCTCAGCATAGCGCACCGGGACTCGAGGGAAAACGAAGAAAGAACCCCAGATCCCGTTGGAAAGCCTGCTAAAATGCTAGTAAACCAATCAGTACAGCTGCCTTTCGCGTGCTTGAAATGAAATTTTGTTTCTTTATGTATAGCTGGATATAGTATTCATTAACCAAGTAATTAATTAACTCAGTAATTCATTAACCGTGGCTCACACACTCCAAGTTTGCGCCATAAACGGACGGGAAAAACTCAGTCCTCAAACCTCAATATCGATTAATAAGAGCTCGGCATTACAGCCATTTTCTTTGAGTATGCTAAGATCCTTTAAAAGTTCCTCGTCAAGAAGATGCCAAACCACAAAAACAACAACACTTGATATTTACCCGTGAGACGCCCTTGTTTTGTCCTTTGAGTCTTGTGATCGCTTCAAACTGTTGTTGCGTCAGAGACGGTATCGACCTCTCAGCCTGCAAAACAAAGGAGTAAAGAGGTAATAATATACCTGCTAGCCTCGTTCAGTAGCCCATTTCCGAGTTGCCTTAAGCCTCTCTATCAAAGCGAGGCCAGGTACACATGAAAATGGTTTAATTTACATAGGAATGAAATCTCATTTTCATCTGAAAGATGAGCATTAAGACTGGCTTTGAGAAAGAGGCTCAAGGTAATTCGGAAAATGGCCAATTGGCACAATAGAAGGATAGGAAATCAATTGTTCCAATAGCACCTTAGGCCCATTTCTCCATTAAGGCGTCATCGAAGTATTGTACATTTTGACAAAAAAACTCGTCACAGGTTTCCATCCCGCAAGGCTCCAGAGATTTTTAGTTTTTCCCCCTACAATTTCCGGGCTGTTTATAAAGGATAAATTGGCGTGGATCGAACCACTTTGTGTGAACAATAAGGAAACCTTGATATTCTCCACGGACTCAATAGAAGCTTCCCCTGAGCGGAGTAGAGACTACCAGGGTGTTGTTCAACCCAAGAAAACCTCTCCGTAAAACGAGTTTCCCCTTCCCCTCCGTGAAGCTAACGTTCAAGTAGCTCTGAGTCATGTTACTGTGAGTAATTTTCGCTGCTTAAAAAACGCCACGCAAAAGAATAATGGAAAATAATAATCTACTAAGACAGAAAAATACTACAGATATATTATATATTATTATAGTAAACCATAAAGGAACAAGGATGAATAAGGATGGAGAAAATTAACACGGATTACAAATGACGAACTTTAAAAATTTAGGCTCAACTTTCAAAACGCGCAAGCCGTGACGTGACTTCTTTAGCATTCCCTCGACACGCATATGGGAGCTGAAGAAATGTCATCAGGTTGGCTATCACCACAGAAGTGTATTTTAAATAGACGTCATTTGAATTTTCTGCACTTACTTTGGAAGTATCTTCTTTCCCAGATGTTCCAGAACTTTCAGCCTTCAACTTCTAAAGTAAGATGGAAAATAGTAAGTTAGGCAATGACTTCTCTTGACGACTTAATGCAGATAAAACCACTCGTACAATGCAAGGGGGAAATTGCTTGTTTATCATACCTGACCCGCTCCTGGTGATGGTTTTACTGACTTTCCAACTGCCTTTTTACCTTTCCAAGAAGAAAGACGCGAAAGACCGGTTTTGTTACAAAGAAAACACATCCAGTTTCCCTCCGTTCCAGTAGTCCCTGCCATACATTCGGAATGATAAACATGACCACATCTAAAAAAAGGCAACAAAATATTTTAACCTTTGGCGCTCTTCAAAGTGGCGTCGAATGTTCGCCAACATATTCATCTATCTTAAGTTGAATAAACTCTGAAATGGTATAGTTTTGTTTTTCACAATCTTAGGGTAGGGATGTAATAAAACTAAATGACCTATTTTCTCAGCACACGAGGAAGAAGGAAAAATGTAAAGTTTGCGTGACGTGTTATGCAGTTGGTTACCATGGCATTTGCACCTGTGTCGCGTTGGATGTTAAAACACTCCTTGGCTTATTTCCAATTTGATCGAAGGTGAGCCGAAGTAGGTTTACTGACTCAACGTTAAGACTGTAACATGCAGGATGCAAAAGTGGACAGTGAACTGTCAGCGAGAGATGAAGAGACCACTAGGCGTCTTCTCCGACGCAGTAGGTGAGAACACTGAAATCGTAAATCCAAGTTATCTCAGTGGAGTCATGATGATTAAGCAGGAAAACGTCGGTCAATTATTTGTGCAAATAACAAGCTTTTGAATGGCTGAATCTTGGTTGACAAACTAGTCATGAAAATACCTTTATCATAACTCGATTTTTTGATGCATCCGTTTCGATAAGTTTGATAGTTTGATAGTCTAAATAACCGTCCGTGTCTTCAAAAATCGCTCACAAATGTTTGCTGTGTTGCGAATTAACTTAACGTAAATCAACACCAAATCAAGGAAAATAGAACACGAGGAATGCCGGGCTAAACAGCCAAGCTCAATGATAGAGAAGCCGCCACATAGCATTCAGCCTCGACTGTGTTCTGTGCTCTGCAAAGCACGCAGGAATCAGTAGAATACGAAAGAAGTTTTAGGGGAAGACACCAGACGTCGTTCTTTACAACACAAAAGAACACCTTGGAGTCTTTTTTATTACGCGGAAGCGAAGTAGCTCCTGTTATTTTTCTATGTAGATTCAAGGCTGGCTTTGACGCAAAATGGAAGGCGTCATGTGGTAAGCATGTGGTAAACCTTGAGATTGCTTCACGAGATGCACAAACCCTTAACTTGTCGCGAAATGTGAGCAAATTTTATGCGTGACAAGTTGGTAGTTGGAGGAGCGAGCAGCAAAGTAAATATGTGTTGCTCACAGTAGACCCACTCTCTACTATTCGCAACAACAAGTTGAACACGCAAGGTGAGAAACTCGAAGCAGACAAGTTGAGCGTTGAGAGAATATATTGTCGCCGCCTTCATTTAAAGCGGCGATGTACGATATACGGCTTTTTTTCTCGTATTTCGGCGCCTTAAGAACACAGCGCAAGATATTCATTTTGTTTTGTAGTGCACGGCGTTAGGTGGACGGCATGTATTCGAAGAAAATTTGAAGGTGTATATTGATAAAGAACCATCAAAATAACCTCGTTTAGTAATTTTAAACTTGGATGTCAGTCGTTTGAGCTTAATTTATTTTCGCGTTGCTTTAATTTGAAAGATTTAAACCTGAACAAGCATATCGAACGCTTGAGGAATAACTTTTTGTTTGCCCTGCAACTTACTTGATCCGACCAAATGTCCCAAATGTATGTTGTTTACGCTTCAACATCGGATAATTTATAACAACGAGCAAAGCCCTGCATAGCAAGCCGAACGAGAACTGTGCGGCTCGTAGAAAATATGGGGTAACATCCGCAAACTGTTCTGAATAATAGAAAACAATAAATTGATTCGAGAGATCGATTTAGCGACACGTGGAAAGGGCATGGAAAGGGCGTGTTTGTTTTATCTACTTCTAAATGAAAAGGTGTCAGAAGGTGTCTCTTATCCAGTATAAGTGCTGTATTGAAACGAGATTTTCAAGATGTTCATCCCAAGAATTTACATGCTTTACGGTAATTGTTGGTTATTTTAACTCTCTGAATATGTTGACATTACCTTTAATGCGTCAAGGGAAATCTTACAAGGGGAAATTTTTCTCGTTATGTTGCTCTTATCACGACAATATTTCACAGGTCATCAGGAGTTTTTTTTTTCCTTATGTGAGAAATTCCCTTCACTCTTGTATTTATTTGTCTTTGTCTACCAGTGTCATTTTGAAACAAAAACAACTTGCATCGCTTTCTTTCAGGCTTCATTGACCGAGCAACTTCAGAATACCCGTCCACTCATTTACATATGTCGGTGTGCTTTGAAGAACGTGGTATATAACAATACTTGCTATTCTTATTCAATGAGATACAAATAAGTGGACAGGTATTCTAGAGGTTAGCGCATTGACCCAAAACTTCACTCTTGTTATTTCAAATACAGAGAAGAAAAAAAAAACAAAACAATACGAACATTTTAGAGATGTTAGATAGATCACCTCTAATGTCAGTATTGTTAGCATTGTATCATCGATGGCTGCTCTTTTTAATGTGATGCGATTGGCAGGCAGATAAATTCTTTGTCTTCAGCTGTTAAGAACATACGCGTTTGCTAGCCCTCTTGTCGTCGACTGTCTATTACACTGGGCAAGCCAGCAACAGAGAATATTGATACCAGTAATCTAGTGAAGGTGGAAAGTAGTCAAGAGATTCACCTAAGCAGATTAAAGATATGTCAGATAAACTGTTGAATTCCAATTCAAATTAAGTCCATGGAGGCGTCATTTGAAGAGACTAATGATGTTACTAGGTCACGACTTCACATTCCAAAACCGTTTTCAGACCTAACCTTGTACGTGATTAAGCACAGCATATGAGTCAGTGCTGAACGGAATTCAACGTAACAAAGATGAATAGGTAAAATTTAGCTGGAATGATATATTTAATCTATATCTCTTTCACTCTCACCAGTTACTCGCCCCGCCGGTCGCTGGGAATAAAAATAAGGTTATAAGCTTTCGTGAACGTTCCCCCGATAACCATATCCAATTTCAGACCAAAACCAAAATGGCTCAAAAACCATACCCTTTGGGTCGGCTATATACCTGAT
>OMLO01000200.1_pt1 | contig 33683 bp, 20 predicted proteins | sample 1674811 | NCBI WGS metagenome assembly OMLO01 (sample SAMN06265003, study PRJEB25207) | coral metagenome | isolation source: Coral host | place: Mexico:La Bocana,Puerto Morelos, Mexico | collected 2008-11-13
CATGATATGTTATGATAGTCTATGTTATGATATAAAGTGATATATGTTGTGATGTTAGTTTTTATGATATGATGCGTTATAACATTGTGATATGATATGATATGTTATAATGCGTTATCACATATGAAGTAATGTCATTTGATGTCGCATGATATGTTATGATAGTCTATGTTATGATATAAAGTGATATATGTTGTGATGTTAGTTTTTATGATATGATGCGTGATAATATTGTGATATTATATAATATGATATGATATATGATACGTGTTAACATTGTGATATGATATGACATGTTATAATACGTTATGATGAAGTAATGCCATTTGATGTCACATGATATGTTATGATATTCTATGTTTTGATATAAAGTGATATATGTTGTGAGGTCATTTGGTATTATATGATGCGTGATTATATTGTGATATTATATAATATGATATGATATATGATGCGTGATAAGATTGTGATATGATATGATCTGTTTTGATATGTTATGATGAAGTAATGTCATTTGATGTCACATGATATGTTATGGTATTCTATGTTATGATAAAAAGTGATTTATGTTCTGATGTTATTTGGTATGATATGATGCGTGATAATATTGTGATATGATATAATATGATATGATATATGATGGGTGATAACATTGTGATATGTTATGATATGTTAAGATGCGTTATGACATATGAAGTAATGTCATTTGATGTCACATGATATGTTATGATATTCTATGTCATGACATAAAGTGATATAAGTTGTGATGTTATTTGGTATAATTTGATGCGTGATAATATTGTGATATGATATAATATGATATGATATATGATGCGTGATAGCATTGTGATATGATATGATATGATGTGATATGTTATGATATGATATGTTTTGACATATGAAGTAATCTGATTTGATATCACATAATATGTTATGATATTATATGTTATGATATAAAATGATGTTCTTTCCCGAGTCGCTAAAGGCAATGTCGTTGCAACTTTAATACCTTCAAGCCCCAATAACTGAGAAATACCCTCCGCGCTATTTGCAATAACACCTATGTAGATAAAAATCAAAGACTGCGCAGGTCATAACGGTTTTTGCAGGACGACTCGTTTTTACTCAGAAAGGTTTTTTCCTGAGTATAGGTGGGACATTGACTTTCACTTCTTAGCTCGGTCTTTCCTTCCCTCCTTCGATTTCTATTAACTTTTTAGTAATTCCGCTGACCAGTATATAAAGCGGTGGCCGTAGGTTGCACCCAGGTCGGAAAAGATTTATTCACCAAGTGATTTTTGTTTCTGTGGCAGTGTTTCTTTTATGTTTTTCCCCTTTGTTCCACCTTTTCATCGCAGTGCTGCATTCCCTGACGCTTGTTTGCAGGGCCCATAAGCAGGAACTGAACACACTTAAGTTGGAATTGAATGGCTATGGACGAAGGCACATAGCCGCTTTAATAAAATTAATTTTTCCAATTGTTTATCCATTTCAAGAAAACATAATTGGTTATTTTTCCGGCCCAGCAAAGGTGAGGGCACCCAAAAAACGACTACGCACAACACCAAAGGCAATGCCGAGAGGCCAAAAAAAATGCAGGGGAGGGCTTTGAGGGGTAAAAAACTCCTACTTCAGCGAGTCAAACAAATGAATGTCACAAAAGCGATTGAATGCTCAATTGTTCAATAAGATCTGAGAGGCGGGCATCACTTATTTATATCGCATGAGCCCTCGGCACATACCTGGATGCTGTCACACAACGCGTGGCACGACAAAATAAAAATAAATTATTCGTGCATCATTTCTGCACGATCGACAGCGTAGCAAAGGAGACTATGCATTCAGCGTTGATCTGTTTGGATATTTGACAATGACGTCATGGAGCTGAAGTAGCGGGAATCTAAACAACTTGTTCTAAGCTTAGTCTCTAAAGACTACGTTCGGACTTAAGCTATGAATGTACTCGCATCATTTTGTTAATCCAAAAACTCCATTCTTAGCCTTTCATAAATCATTATCCGAATTCAATGGTTCACAACCACCTTGATTCGTAATTTAGTTAGACGGCCATTTTGATTAAACAGATGCACAAGGCAACTCGGGAATTCGGTTTTTTAAAACAGTTTTGCTTAGTCGGTAGATATTTTTGAATTTAAAGAAAAAGAATCAAGGAAACGGCTTTTGTTTGGAGGTCTTAGCTTCTTGTGACTACATCATGCTGGTTTAAAGCGACATTGCTACTGTCTCATGTAAATAACTTTTTTTTTCTTCTTCTGTGCATCTCCACATATTTCTAAGTTAAATAAACCATCTCAAAGCTAAGCGCCACGGGCGGATGCCATTTTGAATTTGTCGAATCTTAAGTTAAAAAATTCTGCCTAGACTTTCCAAATTTCGACTGACACATACGTAATTCATGACATTGCCCCTTTAACCAAATTATTTTCGCTACTATGGCTTTTCGTTAATTAAAATATGTTGATCTCGATGAGAGATGACCTTTGTCTCAGACAATGATTATTTTCGGCGAGAAGACTGGAACTAAAACCATAACAGGTGCACTGAGACTCCAATGTCCCGATGCGATAAAAATGCTGTACTATTTCTTAACGAAAAGTGCGAACGAGCCTTTGTCCTCTTCCCAGATTCCGTAACGTACATAAGATGAGCATTACTACATTGCGTGCAATAGTCTACGACTACGACTCTAGGGAACAATTTTTACGGACGGCAGTGAATGACATGAATTAGTTATATTGGCGCCAATGTTTGCAAACAGTGTATTTCTCCTCTTAAACAGCTGGCTACAGTTGCAGATCAATATTTTATATCTCGACAACTCTCGGACTATTTTAAGAAGATTATAACTAAAAAAAATTAAAAATGAAGAAAATTTTAAGGTCACACATGGCAACATGAAAAATATAACTCAAACGCAGGAGTATTTAGTTACACTTGCAGTATCGATACAATAGTAATAGTAAGAATTTTAATAAGACCGGCCTCATAAAATATTGTTTTTGCATAATAAACAGCAGACCTAGATATGTTAAACGGAAAGAAGCCTACAATGCAGATATCAAACATTTAGTATAATATCTTTAATTACCTCCGCGATTCCTTTTTTGGCAGATTTAGGCATATCTTATTCTATTCCAATTGATTCTTGCAGCTCGGTTGACGCAAACGTTTATTTTTCCACAAAATCGGATATATTGTTTCCCCATCCAAATTGTTTTTAACACCTTGAATCAGTCTGAGAAAAAGAAGCTGTGAATTTTAATTTGATTTCGTTTCATTTGGTACAATGAGAAGGATGGTTCTTAAAGAAGGAGAAAAAAATTAAAGAGCCAATTCATGGACCACTGAAACGCGACATCTTTGTTTTTACATATCTTGGCTGGAAAAAAGGTAAAAAAAGAAACAGAATTCCATGTATACAACTTGTTAAAAAATTCATTCTTACGCTTAAGATTAGCTACAAATATCGTACGTTAAACAAATTTTCCTCGAACTCCGATTGCTAACTTCTCAAGAAAATTGCATGAATATTTTGAAGAAAGCCATTAAATTACGCCAAGTACACTTTATTTGCTCCGGTTCGCTTAATTTCTTGACGTGCGTCATTTACCGATCAATCTATTCTTTTGTTAGACTTGAAATGGCTTTGTTGTGAATTGCCAAAAACAACTTTCCGCCGCCAGCGAGGCTTGGGATTGTTCAGATAAACCAAAGAGGGTTATTGATCTTGATCGGTAATTGTTTCAGCGTATACTGCTGCGTGGTAGGAGGTAAAATGAAGATATTCTCGCAGTAAATTAGAGGAACTTCGCGTACGAAGATATTGATTATCACGTTGTCTAGGAGGTGTGAAACACGTTCCGGCTAAAAACAGCGATAATTGATCTAACAAGTTTACGTTGACAGACAAGGAATCGATGGAGGGCCAAGCAAATCCGCTTCGACGATTTAATTTCAATACTGGAGTCTTGGTCTTCCTAGCGTACGGTAAGAGTGAGAGAGCAGTAATTGATTAGATTAACAATTTTGAAATGTGAAGGAAAATCTGAGAAACAACAGAATGTTAATGAGAGATTTTTATGCTCAAGAAAGTTCACTCTATATTAGTATTTTTTCATCATTTTAACCAAGCATAATTGCCACTTATTTTAGTCCAGTTTTTGAAATACCGTTCTCTATAATTTTAATGTTTCCTGAAAAAAACAGATATTGGATGTAGAACTGAGTATTAAGTTAATTTTAAGTTGCCAATTTTCGCTAGTTGCGTGCCTGATTAGTATGCAGAATTTATAAAATTTTCCACTTTCTTTTTGCTGTCCGAATTTCAAAGCAAATTTTAAGATATATTAGATAATTTAGCACCCTGCTCCAAATATAATTATGTCATGCAGGTAAATGTATTAGGTCCATAGAAGCTTGCAAACTATTGCAAGAAAACTTGTTTTCTATAAAAATCAGTCAGACCGTGGTCAATAAGGCCCTAGTTAAATGGTCTCGGGTACCCGAGACAATCCTCCACCTGAGACAAATTTAGAGAGCATTTATATGTGAAAACGGTTTCCCTACAGTTCGAGTCAAAGTTTACCCTGCATGATTATTCATAACCCTTATTGAATAATCAAATCTTTTTCGTTCAGTTTCCCCTCGGTCATTCCATCACAATGGGTTTTGCGAAGTTAAGTTCTGCTTTAAACCCTTAATCTAGGCATTTCGTGGCACTCGCTTCGCCGAGAGTTGTCCCGGTAAGGCGAGCTAAAGTGTTTAAATAAAGAAAAGTTGTCCCGCCTGTCAGCGTTACCCTACCTGCCGAGGTGAGACAATTCGTCCACCCGAGTTGTCTCGCCTCCCGAGACAACTCGGGGACATTCATATAAACGGTTGTTAAAATTTTACAACGACACAAGGAAAAGTTAACTCGCCCAGGGTAACTCGGGGAGAGGGTTGTCTCCGTTACCCGAGACTATATACTTCTCGGTACAATGAATATTACGTCTTATCATGATCCCATGTGCATTGACTCAAATTTGGATCTCAATGGCACATCTATTAACTTTAAAATGATGAAGACCAAATCAATGTCAAAATAACATCCCATACAACAGAATTTGCTCTTTTCAGATTTAATGAAGGATATTTCTTCATGATCAACGCTTTACGATAATTGAAAGAGCTTCACTCCTCTATGTTTCGTTCACTATTATGTATTAATGCAAAGTGACCCTCAGTTGCAAGGTCTAGCAAACAACGGCTCCTCAGGCATCTTGATACGCATAAAATACAAATATTATAATTGCCATGCTCGTGTACTATTCAACCCCAACATTGCCCCAATTTAGGAAACGAAAATAGAAATAACTACACATAGCAGGGAAAGAGGAGGTGTATGTCTTATTTTGTCACGGGTCTCTTCAATCAATCAAAACTTTATTTATCGAGGGTGACAAGTCTGTTGCTTGTCTTTGCCGATATCCTACAACTTGGCTTCCATCATCTACGCAACGAGTTGAGGAGAGGGTGCAAAAGCTGAAATATCTTGTTCTTTCTTTGGTTGCAGGTTTGGCGAGACTAGCCTTTAGTAACGCTCAGTTTACAGGTAGGCCAATTGAGTTCGCGAGTCTTTAAGTAGTTTTCGTTTGCATTCCTTACCTGCCAACCCTTTTCCACTAATAACTAATCAATCCATCGCTGAAATCTCGATTGGGAGAGGAGGGAGGAATGATCAAGGATACAAATAACGAATATTTGGAGAATGCAATCATTAATTGCAGTGTCTATAGGGCGAAAACCGTTTTACGATTTTACTCTGGTGACTAATGTACTGTAAGGTATTTAGCGCTTTTAAGTATGGAAATTTTTTTGTGTTAATAAAGTTGGGATAATTTTTGGGCTTATATAATAATTTTGACAGCAGGAAAAATCACGGCTTTTTTGAGGCTCTTTATCTGTATAAAGGGATTCCCCTCATCTCTTTCACACTCGCAAGTAGCGAATTTTCTTGTCTTAACATCGGGTCTCAAATAAACGCCAGGTATACGCCTTATTCCAAGATGGCCGCCATTATAGTGTTCTTTTGTTTTCCTTCAAATCATTCCTTGTTGCTTCGTTCTCAAACTTAAAATTCAAAGAATATTTTCCCTTGAACGATGTAACAGGGGCTAATTTTGCAAGCAAACAAAAGGACACAAAAATGGTGGCTATTTTGGAATAAGATGTGTCCAATGTACAATTGTAATTAAACTTCTTTCGGTATGATCCCAGGGGGGGGGGGGGTACTCCCTATAATGGCCAAACGGGGAGGCTCCGCCCGAAAGGGGTACCTTTTTCAGGCTTCAGGTATATAAAAGGGTAGGGATTTCACAAGTTTAGGAAAAAACTCGGTCGGTGACTTACAGTACGGACCTCGAACTCGGTTAGTAAGAGGTATATATGCCTGCCAAATACAATACATTTAAAACCCGTTATATAATAAGCAAAGGCTAAAAGAAACAAATAAATGCAGTATCCACCAGAAATATTTAAAGTGAAGTAATGGGGACGTTTAATCGTACATGTCAAGTTACCTTGACGCTACATTAATCATGTACCAACAATAGAAAACTCCATCCCGAAACTTATGACAAAACACCCGAGACCAGAGACGAATTTGTACAGAAAGGGGTGAGATAGCCTTAAACAAAAATCGCTAATGAAGTTTTCCTGTGAACACCGTCGTCTCGTTTTGTTTCTCAGTTGAAGTATATTTTTTACGGTACGACGAGTGTGCTCCCAGATTAGAAAATAATCATTCTATTTCTCTTTTTACATCCCACAGCATGTACTTCTCGCGGAAATCACACAGACGATGTTTATCGCGAAGTGCCAATCAAAAACGCAAGAACAAGTGTAACACTCAGCAGTCCTAACTTCCCCAAGTCCTACCCCCAGAAGATCCAATGTACATGGAGAATATTGGCTCCTGTCGGTTACCATGTCAAACTCTCTTTTCTGGAATTTGATTTGGAAGAAAGTTACCAGGGGTCTGGTTGTCACGATCATGTTAGTATACGGTGAGTACAGTAATAAAAAACTAGAAATAGGGCCACAACAAAAAATAGTTCTATAGAAAAAGCCACTGCCTGACGAGTGAATTCCACGTTAAATTTCACGCGAAAAACCGATATCGCACGAATCGCGAAGCGATGAGTGTTATATCGGTTTCTCTTGAATCGCATAGCTATAAAGCCACCTGAGCAAAACCAAACGTTTTCTATTTTTGTGAGCCGTACCAGTGCGCAAATGTCATTGTCAATGTCAATGCGTTTACTCGTACTTTTGCGTACTTTTGCGTGTGGGTGGTTTCCTCAAATTTTCTAAAATTTCAATTTCAATTCGAGATTTGGCAAAGATTCGTTTTCTTTAAATTCGTTTATTTCCAAGGTGTTTTTTTCCTAGCACGAGTTGCATTTTTGTTTTCACGATAGCTACAATTTTTGCTCGCTACTCATGTCAGTAATATTCATGTACAAGTGCAATTCCACGCTAAATACCCTCTCTTCGATAGCCCATCAGACCGCGGGTTTACCCTTAGCTATGCGATTCTAAGCAATATTCTAGAGATTGTCTGAACAAAAAAAGACTATCTTTGCTGCCACTAAGTTCTCCTCCAATGGAAACCTGCCTACACCTACAACATAGAAATGATCCGAACATCTGATTATAAATATCAAAAGAAATCAACAAGTTAACATAATTACTTTGCTTCTTTCATCTCCTCCTTGATTTTAAGAAGGGCAGGCTTGATTGAACATGCCACATTTCTGATTCTGAAAGACGTGCGGCCCTTGCTGATTGTTACATGTTCACGGACACGTTAACAGATATTGCAACCTGCGCAATAAAATTTTCAAACTATACGAGCAAATTTAACAGTTTATTTTGTAGGGAGAGAAAACGAACTTAGGGTTAGGGGTAGGTTAACTCCAACCCTAAGTTTTTACAGAAGCGTTGGGTTAAACGTCCCGGGCAATGTCGACAGCACACCTGAGAAATTTAAAAACGCAGCATTATTTCTACGGTTTGGCAAAACATCCACATTAATCCGTCACAGAAACGGGACTTTTCGGCAACGTTTTTAGAACGGAAGAATTTCAAAACGCCGGCTTTTCCTTTTCGTTTGGACAGAAAAGTTTTAAAAACGGAGCTTTTTCGAAAACGATGACGTCACGACAATCACGTGATTTACCTTCCCCAGTTTTTCTCAAACTCAAATCCAAAATGACCAGGAAGTGTGGTTTTAGAAAATTTGAGTGAAACCTCCGTGTTTGAATTCCTCCATTGCTGTGTGGTCGGGGCCTTGCGCTGTGCAATAGAACAGCAGACAACAATAACAACTAAACTTGATTCAGCGCAGGGAAAGGATTTTTATACCATTATAACTATTTTTAGTTTGAGTATTAGAAGTGATAGGAATTAATCTTTCAATCCTTTATATACTTTTCGATTTTTATTAGGTTTTTGGGTATTTAGCTTTCTATTATTTATTCTAAGAGCCACAGGTTCATAATGGTGTAGTTGCACAAACTATTAATGCCCTTAAGTATTTGGGTTAGTTCGCATATGTTTTTGTTACCTTAAGTTTACGCTTGCCGTTTACTATACTTATTATTAATATTACCAAAATAAAAACGTTCTTAATTGACTTTCACCCTGAGAGGTGTTCTTAATCAGCCTCAACAGTCTTAACGTTCCTATAAAGTTCTTATAAAAAACAGTATATTGTTGACTAAGAACAATCGCCATATTTCCTTATCGGCAACTATGAACAAGTTTGTGTCGGTTTGTACCCTTCGCTCTCCTGAAACCTTATTAGTTACATTCATAGCTGTGTAAATATGTTGAGATTTTTTAAAAGCGCCTATAAGAATTGGATGCTATCATTATTATCTGAGCCGATGCGACTTTTGCAACCTCTACTGGAGCCGAGAAGTGGAGTTTCGAGTTATGCACACGGGAATAACGAGCAGTCACATAAACGAGGCCGGAACAAGACATCCAAAGAATCCGATCAGCTTACCAGCTTCCTTCTTTTTTCTTTTTACAGAGACGGTGGTTTAGTGTTCAGAGAAGCCAAAGAAATAAGAAAGCGATGTGGCAAGACTAAACTTCCGACTGTCAGTTCTAGTAACGCAGTTATGTGGATAAGGTTTATCGCAGATGATAAGGTGGAGAAAAGGGGATTTTCTATCAAAGTGCTCCCTGTTCGTGGTAAGAGAAACGACAAGGTTAACTGTAGACTCTTAACTGCAGCTAGATTTAAATCGTTTGAATGAGTCTAAGCGTCGTATCAAATTTTGTAGCATTTGTGTTGTTATTCTGCTTAACCGCCAAATGCATAATCAATACGCAAGTGCAGCATTGCTACAGGAAGTTAGTCTCTCAATGACAAGCACCCTCTAGAGAAAGCCGCCGTGAACTATTTTTAGTTATTCTTTCGTTTACCTAATTTAATAACGGTATTTTAATTATTTTTTCATCATTTATTTTGAGCAACATTTCTTCAGCGTTACTTTTTAGTAAAGTAAAACATCTTTTCCAAAATAAATCTCTTAGGCATTGCCCTTTATTGACCAATAACAAAAGAAAATGATCTTTCAATAACTATTTTGTCCTTGTAGGCTCAACATCAAAGCGGTACATATCTATTGGAGTTCTCGTCAGCTTACTCCTTATCATCATAATAGCTATCATTGTTTGTCGGAAGCGCTTCAAACGCAATGAGACAGAAGCTCCAAAGGCCCGCCAATACCAGGAGCTTCCTGTCCCAATGGACGTAGAGTCGGAGCAGAGAGACACTTCCCTGTGTGCACTTGAAATGCCCGAGAATGATGTTTGGAGCAACGAGCGTAAAACGACGGAAAAAGAAATAGAATCGAGTGCTAATTTCTTTGTGCCGCCTCTGAGAAATTCCGAAGCCTCGAGATATTGCTTCCTTTTAGAAGAAGGAGATACCTTTGAATTCAAGACTAATCGTCCTTTCAATAAGGCCACACCAAAGAAGCCCATGACAAACGAACATGGAGACCTAGAATACACAGAACTACTCACTGTAGTGTAATTTAGCGGTGAGATTATGAGCTATGAGGAGCTTAAGGAAGAGTCCGTTGAATAGATATGGTCGATCACCTACCTACACACATATACCTACACACAGTCTGCATGAGCCTTCTAAGTCATAAGGAAATGTTTCAACACTTCCTCCACCATAGCCAGCTGCAAAGATTTAGGTTTCTTTTCCTATGAGGGTTAGGGTCAGAACGAAAACAACACCTGTTACACAATTCTACTTCAAGAGACTGAGCACGTTATCCCTGAAGCGTGAGATTAGGGACCTTAAGCAATGACGACGGCGACGCCAAGGACGACGCTTGGTGAAAAATAAATTTATATTTTACCTTCGAATTTCCCAGATGCCTAGATCTGTTCAGTACGCCTATCGGTCTCAGAACTTGCTCAAGTTTGATAGTGTAATGCCAGCGTTCAATTCCAAACCAAAATACGAAAATTAAGCCGCCGTTGTTCCCGTTCTCCAAAATACCCAGAACTTTGTCATTTCACGTTGTTGTTTTGCAGAGGACGGCTAAGAAATTAACAAAAAATTAAAACGCACGTGCACAGCCATTGTTCTGCTCATGAAACCTTTTGTTTTGTGGCGTTCTCGTTGCCGTCGCCCTCGTACTTTGCTTAAGGTCCCTATTTACAATTACTTGACAACTTTGAAACCTCTTCGTTCATGTTCGAGTTGATTGCGAATCAGTGTGAAGGAATCACGTCTACACAAAAAGAACAAACCACTGGAATAAAGTGAATAAACCGAGAAATTTCACTTACCGCCATAACAATCTCGAAAGGGTACTTGTAAACCCTCACGGGCGACTGGTATTCTTGCACCATCGTGTTTCTAGTCAAGATATACACACTAGATGTAACTTAAAAACAAAATATGTACAGTTCGTTCAAATTAAAACCGATTTCACAAGACACACCGGTGTCATCATAACACCACGACGTGTGTTTGTACGTGAGCAGTACGCAGGAAGGTTGAATACGATAATAAACTACAGTTAATCAATCGAAACACATTTCAAATAAATTTTCGAAAAATATGTTTCTTTTCGCCTTTTCGCCGAATTTCAGGAACATTCCAAAAAACAAAACTAATTTCCAACAATTCTTGTATTTGACAAAACATCTGGAACTCGGATTTTTTCCGAGTTGATGTTTCTACCTTGAAAAAATTTCTACCTTGACAAATAACATCAACCTCTAATAAGGAGAGCTCAATCAAAAAGAGCGGCTTAATTAATTTAAAGTGAAAGCCTAGTAAGTTACTACATCCATTTACCACTCATTTTTCGCATGTGGCTTTGATCATTTATAAGTACACATGTCTCCTTTCCCAATATAGACAATATATTGTACAAGGGATTACTATAGAGGGAATTCCAAGACAATGAGCGCCGAAAGTGCAAGTTTCTAGAGGGGTCCGGTGCCGTACTCCGCAGGAATTGTTTTGGATTTAAACTCCCTAAAATCCCCTTTCCTGGGTTCCTGAGTCATTCTGAAACATCTGATCGACTTCTGCAAGACGGTGGAAGCCGGTATGGACCCGCGCCTGAAGGGCGCTTACTAAGGAGTTAAGTTATTTTCCAACTGATGTGAAAACCTTTCCAACGTTTGTACATATTTATTTTTCACTGTCATCATAATTTATGTTATGCATTTGTTTTACATCTAGCAGGTCCACTCTAAATTGTTTTACAATGATATTGAATTCAGTTCTGTAATGAAATGTAGAACCACTTATTTACGGATCGAACGAGCATGCTCTACTCCACATTTGCCGCAACAATCGATGACGTAATCGTGGACTCAGCACAAAAGTAAGTCGGTTCAGAGAGCATATTAACTGATATACAAATCAATTCAAGAAACTTACATCGAAAAACAGAAAAAATTAAGAACTCTGACTCTTTTTTACAATCTCGCTCACACAAAAAGACATGCATTCAAGTAAAAATAGTTACATTTAATGCGCTGTTATTTTCCAAAGACTTAACGGCTTCGGTGCTGTAGAGTCACCCACAAATAAAGATCGCGACGTTATCAAACAACATCTACCTTTTTCCGAAATCAAAATGAACCGTTAAACCTCTTACGTTAAAAATCAGTAAAATCTTCAAATCTCTTATATTTTAACTTGACTTTATCGTTCTGAAAACAGGTTTTGAAAAAAGTCATCTCAGAACTAAATATATTCCAGTTCTGTTGATTAAGTAAAAAACTGAATGCTCTAGTCATATATCTCAACTGTTTGTTTTCTTTATGAGTCTTCCCTAAGCTGAAAGGATTACTACGAGATGTTGTTGGGGAGATATTGAAAAAAACAACATATCGGCGAGATATCGAAGGGAAGCGCCGATTTCTCAGCGAATTATCCTTGCAACGCGTAGCTTATATGTGCAATATATCGCCGAGATATTGTTGATATCGGCGAAATATATTACTTTTTCAGTGGTAGAAACTATTCCGAATATTAGCTATTTTTGGCGGTTTAGATAGATTTGGAGCTTGGCTATTTAGACGAATCCGTTTCTCCGTGAATTGCCATCTTGCTTAATTTTGCTCCTTTACAGACTGACTGTCATAATATTAAGACCATTGTAGCGGCTACTTGCTCTTGCTAGACTATACTAACAGCAAGGATAAAGAATAATAATGTTGAATGTCCTATCTCTTCTCTCATTACAGTGTCGTCGTGTCCTGTTGATAGTAACCATTCGACGCCATTCTTCTTCCACGGAAGCCTTCGTCAGTGCTTGCTGCACTTGATCGCTTTCTGCTCGTAATGGTTGGGGTCCCAATTTCCCGCTCGATGAACATGAGGGAAAGGTAGCTAAGCACGAACGCATCAGCCATACAAATTACGGCGATCCAGTAGGCCCAATTTACTTTGCAGTCTCCTATTTTGTAAATACCAGCTTCGGGGCCACATATTGCCTGGACTTCTAGGGTGTCCCATCCAACAGGGTGCACAAGACACGTAATTAACATACACAAGCCTGTAATGCAAAAATAATAATCTTTTACTTTTTGAGAGTCGTATCGACTTAAACATTCTCCTTAACGGTTTCCGTGTTTTTATGATATTTATTTTAATTTTTTAACATTTCAACGACAAGTGAACATGAATAACTACTTTTCCTAATACTGACGTCAAGTAAGTAGAGCTTACCTTCACTTAAGTGATTTACAGAAGAGTCAAGTTAAAGAAAAAGGTGAACAGGTAACTAAAAAAAGCAGAACTAAGAATTCTCACGCAAGAATATCTGTAGTTCGTCTGATCTATTTCGTTCGCGTGAGTAATTTTAGAAAATAAAACTGACCTCACTTGGACGATCAAAAAAGACGAAATAGTTTACAATAGTATTTAAAGAACGAAAAAACTTGATTCCAGATTAATAATAAAATCTAAGAATTGGAGAGACCACATCTCGATGAACCAAAGTTAACTGTTGTTTCTTATTCCCTCAGCAACGTTGCATCTTATCTATAAGGCTCTAATTCAACCCCATGTCGATTATTGGAAAGTTGTCCGGAGTATTTTAGACTTATATATTATCTTTTTTCTTATGTAATTTAGACCTGATGAATTTTTTACCATGGATAAATAAAGATTGAATGAATGAATGAACCAAGTGATACCTGGTGAGTGAGTGAACAAGTGGTGGCACAGTGATCCTATCTTTTTCCTAGTGTTATTCCTAGATCTGCCCGATATGCCATGATACTTGGGCAATCATTAAAGAGAACTTATTTTGTCTCAGGTAGTTTTATCCAGAACTGAGCAAAAAAAAAAAGATGAAAGCCCTGCAAAATTAGCCCGTATCATTTTTTTAATATCCCATTCTCCTCTCAGAAACAAACGCGTAAACGTACATTTAACAGTGTCATTTTGCGTGTCCATTCCACATGTGCTACTGCACAACCGTCACCGCACTCTCATTCCCTTTTATGAGAGACGAGACGAACTAAACCATTACATACCGAGAATATAGCACTGCGACAGCGTATGTACGTCATCACCAAGGAATGTTTGTACGAATTTCAGACCTCTTTCTCGTGAGGGATTCTTTTTAATCATTTATTTCAGCACACAAAATAACACAACACGACTTATTGAAGACGATAAATTTCCAGAGCAAAAGAGATTTAATAAGGATTTCATGAGAGATGTGTCCTATCATATTGAATACCGCCATGCACCAAATCCATCCGCTACCCTCCCCTCTCCTCTTAGAGTAATGGGCCTCTACAGTAATCCAACATAAGCCACAACAGTTAACTTAAGGCGTGTGCTAAAAAGTTAGCACTGTAAACAACTTTGACACGAAGAACTAAATACAAAAACTAAAACCTCTGAAACTGTTTGACTCGGGATACTTGACTTCCAACCCATCCGGGGGCGATTCAACCAGTCGAAAACTACCAATTTCTGGCTTTTAGTGGTCTCTCTAGCGCACGGATAAATGGGAAGCAATTAAACAATTATTAGCGGCGAAAGGAAATCGTTCACCCATAACCCACATTCAAAATGTTCCCACGGCTTTGACGCTTGCCGCGATCACCGAGCAAGATATTCAAGTATAAACTATGTGACGTTTTTTTTAGTGCGGTAGACAGGTGATACTCACCAGTCATACGTGCTGTGAACTAATATCAAGACACAATTACACTGTGAAAACTCGCCAAAGGCAACACAATTTTCGGAGGCCAGGTAAGAACTAGCTTACTTAACTTTGAACTTCCATTTTATGGCATTAGGTGTCTAAGAGCCAAAGATAATTCATCAATAGACAAATCCATGCGTGAATGCTGCATGACGAAGGCCAATATTTCAATATAAGCTACTCGTGAGAAATCGTGCAATATAGCTATCACTTAATACACTTTTAAGGTGTTCATTTCCCCCCATTCACGATATGTCGACATCCTCTCCGGAATTTTATCTAGATCTCCAATAAATTGAAGAAGAAGAATAAATAATATTTCTTACCAGCAGAACTTTGCTTGGCTCTCGCATAAATATTCTATTGCCATTGAAATAAAAGATAGAAAGCACCCATATCATTCAAGTATTTATCAAGGTCGCAGAAGAAAATTGTCTTTGTTTTAAAAAGCTGGCAATATCAAGAGCGCTAATAGGGCGGGTTAACCCTACTTGCTTTTCAGACATCTTTTTAACTTATTCTTTTTCTTCGATCGGTAGGAAGAAGATAGAATTTAAATGCTATTACCTGTAGCTATATATAGTCCAGGAGAACAGAGATTTTCGGGAAGTTGTTAAAAAATAGAGAAAGAAATGACAGAGTTTAAGTCTGGAAACAAAAGGAAACTCAACTTGTTGTGTTTCATTTAAACCGAGGCCAATCTTATAAAATTTCGCTTCCTGTGTCAGATTAAACACAAGTTCATAACTAACGAGAGATGCGTTAAAGTGTTTTTTTGTCAACCTTCTGACAAAAATCTAGAGGTCGACATGGTGATTATTCCCGGACATAATGTTGCAACCTGTTGGGGTAACAAAGCCGTGAGAGTAATTTAAACAAATGTAACCCTTGTAAGTAGAACTAGCCTACTGGTTCGTTAACTATAGTCAGATTTCTTGCCGGAGTATTTACCGACTTAATAAAAACTGCAAAGCTAGTCATTTTTTTTCGTTCCTTTTAAATGTATGACATGATTAATACTTAAAAGCCCGTTTAATCAGGAGGTACTACTTTATAGAATTTTATTGAGCCAGGAGCAAAACCATTAAAAAAGATTATTTAACCTCTGCAATCTTGAATTACACATCACATAAGAGATCAGGTAAAGAGTCGAAAAACCACGACCCAAAAATAATCGGTTGTGTAGATGGTACATACCTGCAGAGGCTTGTAGTCCACTGCTGGTTCGAAATCCAATCCCTGACGACTCGAAACAACACAACCAGTACAACAACATCATTACCACCGAAATAAAGGTGGAGATAAATGCCAGGGCGACGAAAACAGTGCATGCTTTCCAAGCGGTCGAGTAAATGTTGTTGAATTCGTTCAGGCTCCCGGAACAGTCATTCAAATTGTCGGAGCAGTTACGGTACAGGCCGAAATTCACATTCTTCTGAGTAGCTGGATTCTTTCCAGTGATCCAGTGAGGTTGTACAAAGATTACGACAATCATTATTCCCAAACAAGCGGTGAACAGAGCCCAGAGGACCACCAAAATGGTCAAAGTCTTCGACTGGTACCACGGTTTCAACCCGGGCGCCATATTAATTTTCTTGTTTTGTGTTATGTTTCTTTGCAACTCTAATTTCTATAGTATTTTCTTCTGGTTGAGCAGCAATGCTTTATAGCGCGCTGCTTTGCTTAAAATATCTTTGAAGTACCTCCTGTGGAGGTTCTTATATCGGGTATACATTTTAAATGAAAAACATACATATTCAATGAGCTTTGCATACATTAGCCAAGTTTCATCTTCAAAAGAAGGATATAACTTAAATACCAGCAAAAGAGATGAAAACAAAATGATAGGCCACAGGAAATATGAAATACTTGAGTAAAATTGGGATAATTCCAGGCCGGTATGCTTCACAAAGTCGCCATAAACGTCCCTTGATTTCCTTTCTTCAGTAATGCAAGGCCCAATATTGTTAATCTCTGCTCTTTATGACAAAGGTGTTTATAGCTCTCAGTTGAACACAGAATCATTGCACGCAAAACTAAAGCATTAATTTTTCATCAGTTCAACAACTTTGTCTTTTTTTTTTTCACAATTGAATTCCTCGATAAAAATGTCTAACTTATCTTTACCGTTTACACAGAAAACATTAACCAGTATTCATAAAACTGTTCAAATTTGAATTCTCCATTTCTTTAATATTGTTTCTGACTAGAAAATTCTTATCACCTGCCTGACTAAATATTGTATTCATAAGCCATACCTAAACACAGAACTAGCGCGAGTTGTTGACGTGATCGATTTTCTTCCTTTTTCTCACAGTATTTTCCGTGTTTCTAAGAAGTTCTAGAAACACTCGTGAAGGTTTGAAAAAACCCGGAAAAGTTGCTCCTGAAGCATTTCTACTCGCAAGTATCCACTAATGTTTTTATGACTCTGTAGGAGCACGGAATATGTTTTTTTAGTTCTCTAAGCCTGTAAGGTAACAAACTCAGGCAGATTACAAGTTTACAATCAGTTTCCTCACACTTACTATTTTCTGCCTTAACCCACTAACAAGAATAAATTTTGCACATTTTCCAAATAAGACAATTGCGAGCCATGAAATGTGGTTTCTTATTTTCCAGCCTCAACGTTTTCTTGAATGTTCCGACAAACAAAGGTTACACACCTGACCTTGTAGCTAGGCCGACAAAACAACATGAAATGTTGAACAAAATACTAGGACATGTTTAACCGCGTTACCATGTCAACAATTTGTATTCCGCCAAAGTTGACATTCATTTAATCTCCGGCTAAACGTGACCCAAACCGACGGCCGTAGTAATATAGCTGTGTGGGATAAAAAGAATTCAGACGATTCAAAAGCGGAAGTTACGACATTGAGATCCACAGCGAAAAGCACCACAGCACGATACTGTGTTGGGAAAGAATCAACCCGATCTTTGACCTACTTATCTTACTGCTACAATGCTCTTGTGACGAGGAGCCTTTTATTTTCTCTTTTTTTTCCAAGAGATCGTTCCACATTTGTTGATCAACAATTATTGAACATTGTTGCGACTTGTTAAACATTGTCGATGTTTAACAAGCGGCAACTTGTTTAACGGATTAGAGCCGAAGCTCTATTTTCGTTCAACATCTTTCAACATGTTGAACAGCATATTTCAACGTTGAACATCATATGATTCACTGTTCAACATTTGTTGAACAGCAGCTGCAACATGTATCGTGTATCACTCGCTTCAGAAAAATATTACAATATCTAAACTTAAGAGGAAGCCGCACCAGCCTTAGCTGGTTTTCATATGGGTCCTCTATCCTGGTGGGATTTGAAGATGTTGGTTTTTTATCATGTCAACACCTCGACACGCGGCGCTTTTCCAGACAGCGTTTAGGGGGAACTTGAACGTTAACGATCGAAAGCCCAGACACAGAACTCGTTTAAAATCGCCACATGCATATTTATGTTAAAAAAAGATGGACAAAATTGACATCATAACCTAGCCACACTTTCACAGAAGGTGATTCAGAGATAAAAGTGAAAGAAAATCGCAACTACAGTTAGTGAAAGTAGTCAGTTGTATTTAATTTCTTTATTTACTTATCCTGCCTTCAAGCTTATCTATCTTCAATCAAATCATGTTACCATTCTTTCCTTAGATGTATCCTAACAACAGTAAAAGAAAACGAGAAACGATTGAAACTTTCAACTAAGGAAATGTAAAACCTCGCAAAACACTAGCTGGATAAACCTTTTTAAAACAACAACAAAAAAAACGTTTGGCTTACATTCCCCACGAGTTCCTTCTCGATGTCTTTTCACCTCTGTTAAGATCCGTACAGTTTAAAAATAGATACCATTTTAGGACAAAGAAATCTGCTTTGAGAACTGACTGTGCACGTGATTGTCCTGGGTGAAGTAACTTGACGTGGACTTGCGAGCGTCACGTGCTCATGTAACTGATGTATGATTGCGGCTGTTTAATTGGATAATTGGAATACATAGCCAAAGCAAAGCAAAGACCAAACGCAGTATGTCTAACACTTAGCCAGAAAGTATATAGTCGTCTCTGAAATCCGTCCTCCCCGTAAAGAACTTCTATCCCTCTCCAAAATCCAAAATACTCATGAAGTTCACCTTCATATCAGTCAGTGTAGAAAACAGAACTAAGATCTCATTATTTTTGGCCTGTCCTTGACATTTATCGAAGCAAATTTAAATTTAATATTTGTGTTTTATATTTCCATGTTATCTTCGGTGTCCTCTGTTGCTTCTGCTGGAGGTGGTAATATCTCGGGCTCGTATGTCCATTTAGGGAAGACTCGTTTGTACAGGTTCATGCATACTGTGTCTTGGGCTTTGATAGCTCCGTCAAATACGCACTTCATGTGTCCATGTGTCCCTGTATAACAATCAAAGCAATTTATTGAAAGATCACAACCAACAACAACGGATAGAAACATACTCCAACAAATGACAGGACTTCATATTAAAGACATCATTACCATGCTAAAAAAACACGAATGGGATCATACTACATAAAAACGTTCCCGTTTTCAGGCTTGTTTTCGATTAACAGTTATATTGTGATAATGATAGCTGTTATTTCGACAATGAATTGCTTGGTTTCCTTTAAAAAATTGCATTGCTGTCGGTTTTGGACTTTCGTTCTTAGACACAAGATAACATTTTTATCATCTGCGTAAAACTAAACCCTTTTAAAAACACAAGCCAAATAAAACAAATTTGATCTTGTCAGCAGCGAAAATGGCGGTTAAAATAATCATAAAGTTTGTTACCGTAAAAACTCAATTACATAGAGAAAGGTGTGTAAAAACTACAACTTATCTTTACAAACCTAGAGGTTCCCGGATGTGGCCCCTTCTTCCATATTTGGTAAAGAGTTCTACTGGTTTAAACCACTGGATATCCTCTAAAACATACGAGAATCAGAAAAAGTCAAGTACGATTTGAATCAATGAATGGATTATATAACTCGTATATAATAATTCACGATTAACAAGAGATAACTGTTATTCAGATTACTTCAAGATTAACTCTCATTACTCTGCGCTATTGCTATTCAGTTCTTTTAATATTAGTTTTCTGGATTTTGAAAAACATTAAGACAAAAACTCGTAAATAACGTCTCGTGTTCCGCATAAACAGTGTGTTTATTTGGTACAGAAAAATCTCATGTTGATCAGTAAGCAGAGTAGCCACAGGAGTACAAACCTCTATTAAAAAACATGTATCGCAACACAACTGATCGTTTGTTGATCTTGAAAGGATGTCCACTCAACACGATCTTCTTAGCAACAATTCTGTCGGGATCGACTTTATACAGCGATCCTGTAGCGACGAGAGTGTGGCAGCCTACGGACACATAATAAGACAAAAAGATAAACCAAAACAGAGAGGTAAACGATTTAGGATTGATTAGCAATTCCTTACAGTAGTGTAATACAATATGAACTCTTCTCACTAAGAAACGCAAATCTCATTTGTGTTTAATATTAATTTTCAGCGAAAACCAAGTTTAACACCGGGGTTTTGTTAATGACGGAGAGTCCACCTAACACTGCTAGGATTAACAAGTGCTGAACAAACGAATTTTGTGGGTTCCGAGTTAAGAAAGATTAGAATCAAACACTTGTCTTATTTGGTGTGTTTCAAGTTACGTACTTGTGTGTTTATCCTGTGTAAATACTACGACTGGGGCGGGAGGGAACATGATGGGCGCGTACAGTGTGGCCACAAATGCCCCTTCTTGTGGCATAAACCTCTCCAACTGAAAATAGAACAAGATATCAACTTAATTGTTGTACTCTACACATTCATAACGGCACATTTTGATTATCATAGTAACAATAATGAATGTGATATTTTAAGCAATAAAAAACTCATATTAACATTGTATGAACTGAAAATTAAAATCTTAACGTTCGAACGACTCCAGAAAGTGTATTTTATATATAGATCGTTTTCACTGTCACGCAATAAAAAAAATAAATCGAAAACCATCTAGTGAATAGAGTCAAGAAATTGTGATGTTATAGGAAATAAAGAAGACACTTCTCCGAGTTTCAAGTCTGTGCGTTTTCCCAAACTTTAGATATTCGTCGAAATGTTTCGCAGAAGTTTACAGAGCCCAGTATGGAAACGCCATATTAGTGTATCTCCGTTAACATCTGGAACGTACTTTGGATATCTAGGCCGATTATCTGTACTGAACAAAGAAGCATTCACATAAGCACTTTTCCTAATGCTTATGCTGAACAATTGCAAACAGAAATAAATATACTGTCTCTTATGCCTGATGAGGACAAAAACTTTGGTGGCGTTTAAGATTTGAATTTTAGAAAATGGCGACGTCACGTGAAAACGATCTATATATGCTGCTATTTGAATTCAGATTACAGTACAGACGGTTGACATGTTGGGTGGCAACTTGAGTAGTCTCACCTTGTGTTTATCCCCTGATGTATACTGGGAAAATACGGGGCATGCTGAAAATCTCCGGTAGCCGCAATGGAAAATGAGTCTTTCCTGGCAAAAAGTGGTTCAACACGAGTTTAAAACCAACACTCGACGATTCGAATAATAGTCATGAACACGTACATGCAGCAGCTACAAGCTAGGGTTATGTCGGCATGGCGCAAACGAGTTTGGAAACGTTGTAATGTAAAGTCGGGTATAAAATATTTCCATGGTCGCAGGCAAAAATTATTCACGCATACTTTATCGCCTACTGGAAGACGTTGCCGCCTAAGATCTAAAGATAATACGTTACCAATGTCTTTATAAAGGACTTGTGGACTCACCTTAGACTGAACAGGATCCTTAAATGTTGGATGTCTCTTGAGTACGAAATGAACCACTGACAACTAAGGTAACAGACCATAGATATGAACAGTTAAATATTGAACATTTAACACAACATCTTTTTAACACAGTAAATGCTGATGATTACCTTCTGTTCGTGAGGAAGTAGTCCAAATATTACCAGTGGAGAACTGGGATCCAGTGATTCTAGAACATAATCAAAGCCAATAACTTACTAACTACAGCAGTTGCCTTCATATTTGGCGCGTGAAACCAGGCGCGACCTCAGTTTCTTTCAGCGGTTTTTATGTGATTAAAGGCAAGATGAGGATTTATCACTGCCGTAAATTAATGACTGCCGTACAACGAAATGCTCGGGTATTATGATATAAATTAACAGCACTTGTTACTATTGCCTTAAAGGTCTGGATAAGAAACATGTGGCTAGCCTTGTCATCATGAGAATTATCAAAAAGCCAAGACTCTTAACTAACTTACCCATAAATGCACGCGGAACATTAGAGATATGAATGGACACGTACCAGCCAGGCTACAAGAAAAAATATACAACATAACAAATCAAGGAGACAGTGTCACCGAGTGGTGAGAGCGCCGGAATTGAAATCCAGAAATTGCGGGTTCAAGTCCCGCTCTGACCACAAAGCTGGAGTTGTTTCTGGGAAGACCGTAGTTCAACTTCTTGGCCACGCTTGTAAATAGCCAACTGATCTACCTGCTGTCAGTTGGGATTATTAAACATGTTATGTTAATTTGCAATATTTGAATCATCATTGTTTCCATTGGTCCTGAAAGCCCCAGTCGTGACATTCAGAACTTTATGCAGGTTAGCTTTAACACGTTAAGGCTAAAGCTTGTAAGATTCTAAATATTATAGTTCAGCATAGAGATGTTAATCTTACCAATGCTCCATCATCTTCTTCCAAGACTCGCTTCTTTGTTCTTTTGAAGTTCTCGAACTGGAAAATTCTGGAAACATACGGATATAACGCTATTTCTTAACGAAAATTTCTTTAAGCCGGGTTTGTGGAGCAAAATCTTCCGCTCAAGTCCTACAGACAGTTAAGGTGAGAAGATGCCTGTAAGCTGCACCTGTACCTAAAGAGGTGTGATTTCTAGTTGTATTCTTGAACACATCAGAGTCAGTGTTTGTTTGTTGTAATGCAATGTGTGTGTGTTTGCCAATAACAAGTATTTTAAATGAGGCTATATTGTGTTGTAGGTGACGTAGTGTTTTCTTTTTAAGTAATATATTTGTAATTATGTTTTTTTCTTTTGTTTTACTTCAAACGATGACAATTGTAATGTAGTCTTGGAATGATGTACTAGTAATGTAAAAATATTAAATAAAAATAAAAAACTTAGAAAAAAAAAATAAAAGCATGTCCACGTATTAACTGTGTGCATTGTCAGATTATGGACTGTTTCCAGTTTCGTCAGGTACAACCTTACCTGGCGTAATCTGATGGAAGGTTTTCCTTTGGGTCCCACGGCGAAGTACGGAAACTCTTTAGGCCGCGGTATCTACAGAACAAAACAAATGATCTTAAACTTTGAACTCTGTACGTAATGTTTGTTCCAACTTTTAATTACTGTGTACAAATACATAGAAAATAAATGTTTGTTTTCCCGAGAACAGCACAAAGTCTACCATCTGCTGTTCCTTTGAGTAAACGAGTGGTCTAGGTTTTGAGTGAACGCGAAAAGTTTTAAACTGAAGTTCCCTGATGGACTTAAATTGGCCGTTTAGTGTTATTAATGCCTGCAAACCTCTGAAATCGAACCCGAGCAGCTTGATCCATGGGAGTGTCCATTTCATCTGGAAACATTTCGTTTTCTCTTTCTGCACGGATTTTCTCCAACCTGGAACAGTTCATCATAATTAATTCTTATGTGAACAGCTATTTCATTCATAACAAGAAAAATACTGCCCTAATGCAACGTCAGTTTTCAGTAAAATTAAATAGCCCGTGTCCTTACTCTTCGGAGGATAAATGGGTGCTGGCGAATTGCAGGGAAAAGTAGTTTTGACCGTTTAACCATTTGTTAAGAATTTGAAGTGACTGATGACGAACGTTCATACAATACGCAAAATCTCGCTAAGTTCATTGCTTTCCTCACTCTAAGCAATCCTTCTATTTGGTTCACTACTTCCCATCATGCTCTATCTTACTCAGCTCTTCATTCGAGGCCCCCCTCCACTGGAAGGAAAATTTGGCTTATGACAAAAAAGCTTTTTGCAGTTGCCGAGCGAATGTTAAATATAATTATTTCTAACCACTTACTGTTCTCTTTCTTCATCCGCGTCAATATTTTCATCGTATTTAATGTTGTCTGTGTCCGTGGCAGCCAAACTCACCTACACATACAGAGTGCAAACCACTTCAGAAAAAAAAACATTTTTCATGGATCAACACAAAAGTTCTTCTTAGTTCACGGCTGTAGATTTCGTATAGTGTCAGTAGGGAGAATTAGAATTTTTCTATGGTAATGATCTACTTGGTTATGATGCCCTGTATAATTGATATTATAAGAAGAAATCAATATATTGTGTAGTAAACAGATACGTATGTGAAGTAGTTAGGTAGAAAAAAAATAAAAACAAACAAAACCAAAATAAAAACAAACAAAACAAATGAAACAAAACAACAACAAATACATAAAACCTAAGTGACTACATCAGGAGGCAAACGATAATACTTGATTATTATCACTTCACCACGATGAACAACAGCAATCTTTTTCATGACGTAAAGTTGTATTATATATAAATTTAAGTTATATTACATATAAATTGAATTTGTTTTTAAAATAAATTGAAGATGTATTATATATGAAATGAAGTTGTATTACGTATAAATTAAATTTGTTTTAAAAATATATTTAAGTTGTATTATATATAAAGTGAAGTTGTATGATATATAAATTGAAGTTGTATTGTATATAAATTGAACTTGTATTGTATATATTAAATTGAAGTTGTATTGTATATAAACTTAAGTTGTATTATATATAAAGTGAAGTTGTATTATATATAAAATAAAGTTGTATTATATATAAATTGAAGTTGTATTGTATATAAAGTGAAGTTGTATCATGTATTGAAGTTGTATTATATTAAGTGTGAAGTTGTAAATTATATAGAGAGTGAAAGTTGTGCAATTGACAACATTTGACACAAAAATTACTATAGTTAATAGAATGTTGTCCCTTATCTTTTCTCTACAATTAACAAGGTAGGATCAGTTCTAACAGCACTATCCTAGTGAGTCAGATCACAATAACATGCATGTTTAAATAACAACCATCTCTCATGGAATTTTGCAGGGCAAAGAAACAAGGACAACAATAATTGACTGGCTTACTGTTTCATACTGTTCTTCATCATCATGCTGTAAACAAAAGTAAAAAATAAAAACATTTGAAAAATTTAAGTCATTTTCTTCATACAATTCAAGCAGATAAATGCATATTGTAGCAAGAGTCACCACTTGGTCTCAAGCAAGGACAGAATTGAATTCACTCAGGCTAGAAACAAGAAAACATTTTCCTATTCAAACAACTTCTGTCAGAAAATCAGTAGAATCATTACCATGGACTGATCGCTATCACTGCCTTCCATTTCTTCTTCAAACTCATTATCTTCATCATTTTCATTGTCCTTTGGATCCTCCTCATCATCACTGTTTGTTATCCAGGCTGCCTGATAATCTGACGTGCCTTTTGGAACCTTTTTAAGAACTTTCTTTTCTTGCAATGCTTCTGTTTAACAGAGAAAATTCAAATGCTTTACTGTACTGGGTGAACAATGGTCTACACTATGGTCTGAGTCATGTAGTTACAGTAATGACTAAAAAAAACAAGATGGTAATAACACATTCGATTGTTCCTAATGTTTCAGATGTTTATCAAGCAACCAACAAATTTGCATAGTACCCTAGGATGATATATTTAAAGCTCTGCAAATGAGGGAGGATGAGAAAATGAGCTCCAATGAGTCCCCCATGGAAGTTGAACAGTTCATGACCTTCTCCATACCAGACTACAAATAAAATTACAATTAATATTAATTAGGTTTTAACTCATTTTCCAACAGATAAACGTCAAGATTAAAAGATGTAAAGGAGTTCTATTCGTTTCACTATGAATCCTGCGACCTTAGGTGTACTGGTGAACATCCTTTTTGCACAGATGACCAGGGTTTCATGGCCGACTATGGATCAAGGATTGGAAACATGTTGGATCAAGGATTGTAATGGACTGCTTTGGAATCACCTTCGGCTTCCTTAAGCTCCTCGTCAGTCGGCCATGTCTGTTCGCCTTCCATTGGGTCGGGTTCCACCTCTGATTGCAGCGATTCTTGGAAAGCTGGGTCTGCTCGAGCCAGCAGCTTCATATCTTCATCCATGGCATCTGTTCCATCTTCCCGGTCCTACATGCACAGGTAGGAGAATGAGGGCCCAGATTATGAAGTACATATACTTAGATTGTTACTTTAGCTTCTGACTCTTTCTTTCATGAAAAAAGCAATGTTGTACTGTTCATTCAAATTCCTTATAAATAGTTCACAAGATGGACAAAATTTTAACTCTGATTACTATTCAAACTTGAAAAAAACAAACATCAAATGGTCACACACCAAGAGGTTTAGCACATTTTGTAGGCACAGATGTAGTGCCACCTTGCAAAGCATAAAAAACAGTACGCTGCTTAGTAGTATTGCACAATAGTTTCATGTAGACACAAAGTTTGAATCTGCATATTAATTATTTGGCTGGCATTTTGGCTTCGGAAGTTTCAGTGTCACTTAATCAGTGTGGGCCTTTAGTGAGCAGAACATGTGCAGTGTAATATTTTTTTGGATAGATGACACTTGCTTTGAAAAACTTACAACAGCCATTGAATCTCCTTTGCTACTTGAAAAACTTTTTTGTTTCTGCCATTGGAAAGGGTCTGGAGGTGCATCAATCTAATGCAGCAATAAACATAAAAGTACATGTCAGAAGCTGTGTATAAATATTGTGTTTCGAAAGCAACCCAGAAACAAGTCATAACAAGCTGGTCTCAGTGTGCAAAATCACGTAATTGCTCATAAATGGCAGTCATTCAACTAGTTTTGATGTTATTGTTTAGTTATTATACACATGAATTCCTAATTTTTGTATATATGACTATTAGATTTATTCTTGTTATTATGTACAACTAAACATAGTCTTGTCTTGTCTTGTTGTATTCAACTGGTTTTAAACAAACTGGCTGTCCAGTAGAGCAATGGCCATACATGTAATAGTCCATGATCTCCTAACTTCAGAGAGCAATTTATCATGTGTTCTGACTCACTGATGTGCTTGCTTTATTTGTACAGTTTGTTAACAAATTGGTGTAAGGCCATTGTGCTTAATTGGTATCAACACTTGCATATAAGAACTGATCAAGGAATCACAAGGTTAGAGTAAGAGGGAATTAATTAGATTTAATCTCAGATGTCCTTTGCATAGGGATAGTATCAATATAATAAAATAATATTACAAAGCCACATTTTCTTTTACAAAGTAATATTAACCTGTGACACTTGAAAATCTCCATATCCTGGCAGATGAACCAGCCTGTTAACACAAAGGCTCCTCCCCCTGACAAAGCCACACACCTTCAGAGTTCCCCTGGGGACATCTGTCACTTCACTAGTTAGTTCATAACTTGTACTTTCTGCTAAAATGTGGGGTCGTATGTCACGGAAATGGATTACTCTTTGATGCTGATTGGATATTAACCTCAACGCTACAAGTGCATCCTTCAAAGAAACATTTTAACATCTGCATTGTTAACTTTTAAATCTCTCTATTTAAGAAAGGAAAAAAGGTAATAATTCATTAATACAGATGATACCAGACTAATAGAACTCTATGCTTCATCAACTTTTGAACTATGGTAAAATTCCATGTATCGTTTTTGCTTTCATTGTAAGTTTTATTTTGTATTTGCCCCTGGGGGGTAATATTTGGAGGGGTTATTTAACAAGGGATTTCTGTGTTGCAATTTTGGGGCTTAAATTTGGAGGGGCTTACACACAGAAGGGTTTATTTTCAGAATTGAACAGTATGTGCAAGAAAAATTATAAATTATAAATTAATTTCTATGTTGTTTGAATCATCCATCTGTGAGGAATATGCAGTTAACCACAACAGTAGCTTGCAAATTGTTGCCAAGGAAACCTCTTTTACAATGTAAGGTACCCTGAAACACTGTACATTTAAATTGTGAGTAGACTTTGCAAACTATTATTACAAGACAGTCATTTTGAAAGATTACCAAGGACAAAATTAACATTTTAATGTTTCCCAGTTTTGGGTAATTCCTCACCTGAGGGGTGTCCAGACTATGAAATTTATCTCTAGGAAATCTGAGACAGAAAAGAAAACATGCTGTGAGTCAGTCTGCCAAAGTGCAGCCAAAACTCTACAAAGGGGTAGAACAGAGTGTCTGTTGTATTATGAGGTCTAAGTGTTATGTGTCTGGCTTCTCTGCAGGGGCCTAGCAGTGAACTGTCTGTTAGATGAGTGTAGGGATGTATATGTGGACAAAAACTTCAAATGACCAGTGGAGATTGAGTTACTCATCCTAAATCAAGTTAGAATACAGTTATACTGCATAACATTTATGATTAAAATGTACTGTAAGTGACCTGCATATAAGCCAAGTGGCCCATCAGGCTGGTGCTTATCTCCTGTTTTAGTATCATGAAGGGACTAGAAGAATTTAATTTTTTTCCTTGGGTCAGTTACATCTGTGCTTTACATTCTTTATGTGTAGCTTAAAAGAACAAAAATCAATAGAAAGTCTATCAACTGGTGATTAAAACCTTTTCACTATTAAGGTGAAAATGCTGAAATACGAAAATGTAAAATACCTTTTTTCAACTATCTTTTGAACTTGTTTCTTTACATCATTCCTTTTCTTTGTTGGTATTCTCTCCAAACCCTAAAGAAATGTGCACATGCAGTAGATTGAAACAAGCATACAATAATGACATTGAGACTTTCAGACTATTCAAGGTCGTGTTGGTCAAGAACATTATGTCAGTTCTGTAATCTAGTGTAGCCACTCAGTAAAACTCTCCTTGATTCTAAGCATGAAAGTTGGAACAGCCTGTAAAGGTTTACAACTGATGTTCAACAAACATGTACCTGCAATCCAAGAAAATATGTTGGTAAACCTTGTGCAAAGATGCATGACAGGCACTTCTCACCAAATGAATCCACTGGATGTGTGGCAGAGAGAAGAAACAGCAGAGAATCAGCAACCTAACAAACAAGTTTACACCAATCAAAACTCTTTCATCAAGGAAGTTGATATCTCAAGTGAAACTAATTCAGTACCTGCCAACCTTATAAGCAATTTTATGGTTACTAAAAAGCCAATTTTGAATAATGAAGTTCATGGTATATAAACCTTTGCTGCATCCAGAACACTGTACAAGTCACCGTACTTCAACTGAAGGAATGAAAATCTTTGCTTTAGTTGTTCGGAACTGTGGAAAAAATACCATGCTGATCATAAAATGTTCATGTTTCAAAAATACAAAGTTGCTACACCTGCCTTTTGCAGCCAGCCCCATATAACACATGAATGTATAACCCTTGTATAAGCCCCAGCCTTTACAAATCCAACTATTTAGTAATACATAGAATTTTCTCACAGAAATACGAGTACAAATTTTTAATAAATTCAACATAGGGTAAAAATTAATTTAATTAATATAGGAAACGGATATTTTGCAACCCCATCAAGAACAGGTAAAAGCCAAAAACTGTTCATGCCTAGGTCACCAGCTTCACTTGACAGCTTCAGACATGCTATACTACAAGTACTACTGATACTGATACTACTGATAGGTAAAGGTAAAGCAACTATATTTATACACGGTTTGTGTTTAAAGCTACAAGCATGTGGGGCCTTGTATATGAAACAAATATTACAAATAGAACAGAAATTTGTTAAGAATCCCAGCTGGTGGGAGGCTGACCAGCTGGCTATTTACAAAGCGTGGAGGAGTTGAATTCGGGACCACCGGAGACAAATCCATCTAGTGGCAGGGAGCAGGAACCCGTGACGTCCGGATTACAAGTCCAGCGCCCTACCACTAGGCCACGCTTACCTCCTGTTTGATGTCTACAATACTGGAACATATTATGCCACAGAACCAATTGTCTGGCATTAATCAGAGTAAAATCACTCTTGGGGAGTATAGGGTTAGAAAATCAATTTTCTAAAAATGTACTAAGGACTATCAAACTTATGTTTTAGCTATAAATCAAACTTTGAGGCAAGCACTCATGCATGTGGTTACTTCTGAGCTGGCTTTACTCACACTAAGGTAGTTGTGTTTCTTGAAGGATAAAGTAACCCGCCACTGTCACACTCACTAAATAACTGCACAGCCTGCCCAGCATCACAGCTAGGTGATAATAAAATTATTGCCTTGGAGAAATTGAGACATTAACTTTTAATCACATGTAACCATTTAAACTGCAAATGTTTCCTATTAAGAGAAAAATCTTAATCATAAATATTATTATTATTATAATTATACTTTGGAGCAGATTATTTTGTAACTGTTAAAACTCAGTTTGGTAGTCAAATACATGTATTTTGCACGCAAGACATAAAAAGGCCAGCAAGCTAGTGCTCACATCTTGTTTATTCAGGATCATTTCTGAAATGAGCCATTAGTCCAAAAGGTTTGCTTACAACAAGATGTGGTGGGCTTCCTTGCTTTCCTGTTTTCCTTCTCTGTTCTAGTACTTCCTCTTTTCTTTTCTCTCTTATTTGCTTTGCCTGTAATAAAAATTAAAATAATTACACAGTTGATATCATAAAACCGTAAAAACCTGAAAAACTTTCGGTAATCTTTAATGTTTTGTGACCAATCAGATGCAAGATGAAACCACAAAAGATTACTGCCAATTAGTCACAACTTGACCAAAACAACAAGCTGGCTTTTTTCCAAGACTAATCAAGACAAATCAGAATTTTACCATGATTGTCAAATACTGAATTGTTCCATTTCTATTCCACCAGAATGACTGTAAGAGAAATCTCCCAATCACTACCTGTCTCTTGCCATCAATACAATGAAACAATACCTTGCAAATAGAATTAATGCTACTACTGGCCACTAGTTAACCTATGACCCAACTTAGTAATATTTTTCAGCATAAACAACACATTACAGCCTAATAAGTTAGTTATAAATTTGTAAATCTTATCAAAATCATCACTTATTGTTCATAATTTCAAACCACATATTTCTCTGCAGTGGCTGATCAGAAACATAACACACATGTAAAAAGTAGTCAGTCACTAATTTGAAGACCATTGCTAGTGTATCAAGTTAACATGCAAATGATAATTTGATAGTCAAACCACTATGTATAGTTACACTTCATGATTAAACTTACTTTCCTCAGCAGCCTAAATTATATAGTTATTAAAACCATACCTACACTTGGCTTACAAGTTAGAGCTCTGGACTGTGTGAAAACCAGAACTGACTTACATGTAAGAAAACCCAAATTTAGTACAGTATTATAAATTAATACCTGGTGTCTACGGTTGGCTTTCCCAACGGCTTGGCGAATTTTCTTTGAAACAATTTTAACCCCAACACGACCTGCAAATATTAAAGTAGTATTAATTAAAATGTTTCAGATTTTTACATAGTTTAAGTTGAGTCAATGAGTCTCCACTTAGAGTTATTTTTACTGCTATTTTAATGCACACTCAAATTAAGTATTCATTTGTTTTTTTGTTTGCTCAATCATCTATCTGTCCATTGGACTATCCATCCATTTGTCTGTCTTTTTATTTGTTAATGCATTCTTGCATCACTGCTTACAAGTGAAAGTTAAACTGGTGCAGGTTCTGTGACACTTACATCTTTTCTATAAAAGAGTGTTTCATACCAGTATGGCTGTGATAAGGACACTTAACACTTTGTCTGTGAAGGGTGCTTACATGTGAACGCTCTAACTAGAGTGAGTTCCTTGTCAATTTTTCATTGCACTTAAATGAAGGAACACTTCACGTGAATTTTCTTCATCCCACATCCAGTTTTATGTAAACTTCCCTTATGTGAACAAATGTATCTTGGATTAAACATCTTATTATGTAAAGTCTTAGAAGAGATTGCATTGTGAGGTCTGTCCCCTACGTTGGCATTTCTATAGTGAACCACCAGTGAAGGGAAGTCGACAAGGGAAGTCAAAGTCAACGAAGTCCAAGTTGACACAGTTATCATCTTGATGGACCAAGGGTCTTGGGAGTTAGTGAGGTATTTTTCCAGAAACCAATGGAAATCACACCAGAGAGAATTAAAAAGGCTAAGTGAATCCAGTTCACACATGCTTGAATTTTCTACCATGAGAACTTTAATACGTTTTAGCCATCATTTTGTCCTAGGTGTGGGGACCGAATTATTCCATTTTATTCCTACTGCATGTTGCAAGCAAGTAATTGTGTTGATTTATTTTTTGACGTATTGTAGTACAGATCGTCCTAATAAAGTTCGTACGGTTTCAAGAGTATTTTACTAAAGCATTTAAATGAAGCACGCTCTAAACATAGTTGACATTAATTATCTACGATTGTAACACGTCCACAGATGTCTTGATACAGCTCACATAAAAATTACCTTTGTTGTTTTTGTCGATCTCGCTCTTACTTCTGTGCCTGCCATGTTTGTGTGTCTTGTTTTGCTGTTTTAAAGGACCTGATTTGTGCCGTATGTTTCCCTCAAACGCCATCTTGTTTATTGCAACATGTGCTGCGAATGAAAAACGCTGACCAGTTATTGTCCAAATTTACATAGAGTGGAGCACTGTTAAACCACAGTCAACCCAGATGCAGGATACAAAGAACTGGTGTCACTGTAAAACCTGGGGGCTTATATTTTTCAGAGGCCCTTTTTGAAGATCCTTTGTTTGGAGGGGCTTATATTCGGATAGGCACATGTACTTAGGGAAACTTGTGTTATAAAATCGGCTAGGCTCGTACTTGGGCTAGGATATAGTTGAAAGGAAACTCGCCCTAAGGACTTAGATCTTTCTAGAACTGAGCCAGGTAAACCTAAAATACAACCGCAAATAAAATTACTTCGTTGAAAACGCAATACTCAGTTCTGTTACGCATATTTTTAGCGAAAATTGTCACGTGCCCTTAGCTGCAAAGAGCCTATTCAACGCCCATTTCCTTCCGGGACTGATCATTCGATAACAGCATGCGCACTTACAGGTCAAGAATCAGTTATCTACAACGCGATTACCAATGAAGTAATGTACGTACAGGAGAGATTTGGAGTAGCTATGTATCCGTTTTATTGTTTGGACTTTCAAGAGAGCAGAGTTATTTGAACTGCGGAGAAAGAGACAAAGACATGATTCATAATTGCACACAACTTGAGCATTTGACGTGCTTATATATAACAAAGGAATGGCTGACAACCAAACTGATCAAATGGATTTGCAGAAACCTGGCGTGTTTACCATGTAAGAATAAACCGACTGGGATGACCGTTGAATTATGTTAAGGGTTTTTGCAAAATCAGCAACCAACTGACCGAGATGGTGCTAGCCTACGTGTAGCCGTACCCACCCAACTCGGGGGGCGGGAGGGGGGGGGGGGTGGTTACGGCTACACGCTAAGATGGTGCTTACCATTTGTAATTCGATTTCTAGTTATTGTTTTCGGTTGCTGGGAGACTGGAACTACAAAATGTTGCAAATGATTGGGGAATTCGGTAATAAATACACAAATACGTCCTATATACAAATGGATGACCCTCATAAAAATCCCACTACCATATAAGAAACTACACGTCATTTGAGGTCATTAGACGTAACTTTACATCAATAAACGACACTGGACATAAATATACATCGTTCCACACATCGTCCCTCATTATTAAGCATTATTCACCACAACTAACCAACATTAGATATTATTCACCATAACTAACCGAGGATACCTAAAGTTCGAGTTAGAATTAGAGCCAGGATTC
>OMLO01000202.1_pt1:0-32500 | contig 33679 bp, 18 predicted proteins | sample 1674811 | NCBI WGS metagenome assembly OMLO01 (sample SAMN06265003, study PRJEB25207) | coral metagenome | isolation source: Coral host | place: Mexico:La Bocana,Puerto Morelos, Mexico | collected 2008-11-13
CGTTTGAGTGACGATGGCAAAGACCAAAGAAAGATTTCAGCTCCTGCTTGCATGGTAACAGTTGTTGAGTACAAAGAAGTGTCTGATAGTGGATATATCACACAGCTGCAACCTAGGCCGCAGAGTACACGTCCAAGGTCCATTTCTGTTTCTAACGACGATGCAGGAAGGCTACCCTCGCTTCCTCGCGGCGAAAACGGCAGTAAATCGACGGAGCCTACAAGCACGAAGAACAAATCACTCACGCTCCCAAGTATTTGGCCGAATGAAAATAACCAAGGCCCGCGGCGCAGGCTTTCAGCAACAAGTTCAGCAGTCCCAGCATCGACAGATTTGATGGTTCAAACAGTGACAATTTCGGTAGCTAGATCTGCTCCCAGCTCGCCCTGCGCGCCCCGTCGAAAAATGATGCAGTCTCCGTCTCCGTCTCCGAGAGGCCGTAGCAAGTCTCCTGCGAGGATATTGAATGGGATGGACTCACTCAGTTTTGATAGCGTGCGAGAAAGACTAATGATGGATGCGAACATAGCTATTGCCAACACGAAACAATTCGGTTCAGAACAGCAACAATCAGAGGTAACGGCAGATGTCGATCAACAGGATTTGAAAACATCGTCAGCAAGTTTCAAAAAGATTAAAGACAACTCTAAAACTAGAAAGATCTCTTGTCCTGGCACCAATCTGTTTCCGTCTCATCCCCTAAATAAAACTTATACTGGCGATAATGAGACAACACTGGAGGAAAATTTAAACAAAGTTCGATTTTGCCAATACCTGAGATCCCCATCTCTTCCCGAGCATTATCAAGATGAGAGATTACCAGCTGAACTGATACCAAAAGCCATCATAGGTGGTCACACCCAGTGGGTACCTGGAGACTAGAGAACTGTAGTGACAGAAAGCTTGTGACTACGGGTTAGGAAACATTGTACATAATGGATTTGCCATGCTAATGGTTTTCTGTATCAGGATTAAAATCTGAATTCTCCTGCATATAGAACTCACTGACGCAGTGATAATTACACCAGTGGGGAGAGCAGAAAAGGTAGTCAGATAGGAGATGGGGATCCGATATCTTGGCAAATTTTCAGAACTGACTTAAGAAGAAATATGTGCTTATTAGTTACGAGAATTCATGTCACTCTACGAAATGGTACAGATAGTATGCAAAGTAAAAATAGTATAACAAAACTGCAAATCCCATGTTGAAATGTTGAAACTGTAATCCCAAGTGGAATGCTTTGTACAAATTTCCTTTTTAGTTGTTTGTTTCATATTACTTACAAATCGTGGGAATGTTCAAAGAGATTTTCATGCTCTAGAGGTACTTAGATGATTCTATTCTGCGTCAACCCAAATGGCTCGAGGATATACAGTACGCATTTAAAAGACGTGCACTTCTATTAATATGCCACAACAAACCCTATCCATTGATCATTCAATAAATAAACATCTGGTGCGTTTAAAAGTTGGTATTAGTTTTGACTTTCTTTCCATGACTTTGCTCTTAAACTAGGAAATGTCAAGAGAGCATTTTTGTCCTGGGAGACCTTTCGGAAAGGCGCTGTGTATGCACTATCTCGCGCTGGTGAAAGCTTGTTGTCCAGTTTATAATCCACTTTCGGTTGTGGATAAACGAATAAAGAATCTTGTAGTTTATTTGTTTTAATAACTGGAGCGACTTGAAGTTTGCTCTCTGCTGTTCCTGTATTTAAGGGAGAAATGCTTTGTTTTCTCTTTTCTTCCATGATTTCGCGCAATCCTTTCGTTCTCCCGTTCATTGCTCTCTTTTTTACTGATTCACTTCCTTGAAGAACGATATTTAGACTTTGTGCTCTGTCCCTTGCAAAAACGTTGTCCTTTGTTGATCCTACCGGAAACGTCCTTGGTGCAAAAGTTTTATTCTTAGGTTTTTCCTTGACAATTGCAGCCTCAAATTTTGGGACAAAATTTAAGCTCTGCGTTCTACCTCTGGCAGTCCAGTTACTGTTCATGTTTACTTTTGGCGGTGAACTGTTAATGCTATATCCGCTTAAGTATGTGGTTTTTGTTCGCTTTTTACCGTCATTGTTTAACAGATTGTTATCAAGTACTGCATACTTCATTAAGAGCTTTTCCTTCTCTTCGGCTTTGTCCAACTTTTTAGGCGGAGAGGTCGTGTTTGAAATCTTCCTGCGAAAGATCAGATCTCTACCAAGCGGAGTATCGCCTAGTACGCTTGCTCCTTTTCTCCCAGACATTTTTGGTCTTTCTGTAGTGTTTGAAGTTGAGGAGTACTTCCCATTCGTGTCAATAGCCTTCATCCCGCCACGTGCAGACGGAGAGTCGTACGAAGAAGACACTTCGCTCTGTGGTGAGCCCGACTGCCATTTTCGCTCTCCAACCTCTTCCCTTGTAACATGTATCATTGGAAGATTCGCGGAATGGAAAGGTGTGCTGTGCTTTGTTGGAGGATTAGGCGACGGTGTAGCGGCTTTGTAAACAGACGTTTTGCGTTGATTTTGTTCTTTTCCACTGAGTGCGGCCATAAAATGCGGCGAGCTTCTCGCTGCGAACGTTGGAACGGCTTTTAAACCAGTCGAACCGGAGTATTTCCGCATTCTCTTCATTTGCAATTGATATCCGAAGTTACTCACTCGCGTGATCGAAATTACGGTACTGAAATTGCGTTTCAACAAACTGCAGACGATTAATAAGGCGCAATGTCCAGCGTGGATTCTTTAAGCTCCATTATATTTCATATAACAATTTGATGATATCCGACCGTTGATAAATTTGCGCTGTAACTGATTCCATTAACTCCAAGCTGCGGAGCTGCGGGTAAAAATTGCAAAACACAAAAGTAAGTTAGTATGCAGTTGGAGCGTCGACGTACACTTTTGCCGGTTTCTGTGGAAACGGATCATTACAATAAAACTCTCAGAAGAGTCACTGCACGCTTTCAATTATCACGCCTCAGTCTCAACTGGCGCAAAGATTTTAGATTTTCAGTGTGACCTTTAACACTATATCTTAGATAAGAATCGTACTTGGATGCTACAAACTCTTAAGTGAGTGACTCCAAAGTAATTTATTTCCCAGAATCACCAACTACCGCTTCAGGTTAATTGCTTTTAGGTGAAAGGTAATTTCCAGTTCAATGAATTAAAGCAGCTTACGTTTGTACATTTCTGTTGTGTTCAAATCCTTTTATTGTTTTCTGGACTCAAAACTTTTAATTTGTAGTAACGGATGACTGAATCAAATGTAAGTGGTTTCAGTCGAAAACGAAACTTAAGTAATTGACTAATTCATGAAGACAAACAGCATTTTATGATATTTCCAAATTATTTCGTTTAGTCCTGGTGAAAATGTGAATGGACAGATCAATTTACCCTGTTTTCTCGTAATTATGTTCCTACACAACATCAAATCCAATTTTTTGTTGTATTATTCTACTAAACACTTCACAATAATCTAAAAACGAGTAACCTACTATATCCGTTTTATTTAGACTACAAGTTGTTTGCTCGTGCGATTTAACTAATCAATTATTATTATTCAGCGAGAAATTTCTGTTTTCGCTGGTAACAGCTCGAAATGTTATTCAAATTCAGTTATCTATGAACGAAAGAAATTCAGCGAAGCCCCAAATTTTGTTCAATAATCTCGTGCCATTTAAGTTTGTTCGTTCAGCGTACAATCAATTTTATTCTTGATTGGTAGTGTAGTCCGCTGGTCAGATCACCTAGCCAGTTATACGGCATATCTCAATTGCTTTATTCGGTGGAATATCATCTCACGGTGCCAGGCCAGGCAAATACATGCGTTGATGAAGCTTTCATTATGTGATAAGTGAAGTCGCAATTATATTTAACGGGCCCGGTTTCCCGCATTAAATGGAAAAATGTTAGAATTGACCAGACTTATCTCCCAGCACCACTGATTCCCAGCTGTTCCTGCAACGCGCTGGCTTCCTTTTTGGATTACTGTAAAGTTTGGAAAGCAAAGAACCCCCAGAAAGCAGCTGATATTTGTTTCTGAAATGACCCTTAACACAATCTTCACGCAATATATTTTATCTGTCTTGCTCTTTGGTGTTACAAGATGTACCCCGCAACCCGAAAATTGCGGCGAATTCTGCCTGCGTGAAGCGTCTACCATTCCTTTTGTTTCCGAGTGAAGCAAAACAGGAGATGTCTCCTGTCCACTATAGAAGTAAGGATCTTCGATAAGTGGCGATAGAAACAGGCTACAAAATCTTAAATTATCGAAAATCGTTATTATCGGATATTTTAGTGCCTACCGGAATTCGAAACAAGGATTAGTTTCGATTAGTTGTGGTATATAATTAATTCTTGTGCTGTAATTTTAGCAAAGTGGTTTGTTTTCATACTAAACTTGATGTAAGATTTTAGATTAAAATGCTGTCGACTATTTCGTTCCCAGTTTTAGAAGGATAGATTTTTCAAAAATTTAAAAGCTCTCCTTTCGTACGGTAAGGCTTGTTACTGAAAATGAAAGGTAGATATCTGAATTCAATCATTTTTAACTGGACCAATACAAACAAGATATATATATTTATGATAATAGATTACCTAGAAAAACCAGAACGTTTTGTCGCGCAGTTTGTCCACCTCTCTTAAAAACGCCAGCACTGTACTGTAGTTCAAGGTTATAATATGAGTAAATTAAAAAAACCAGCTGATTCTTAGTATTTTTATCGTATAAAAATAATGATAACACCATAAATAAATTTCATATGTTCGGTCTGATTAGTTCATTTCTTTGTACGCCTACCATTTTATTACACCTGAGGCTTCCGTTAATTTGCGTCAAAGCTTGACATCCACGCAAAAATAAGTGCGTCACACGTCATGAGACATGGGGATAAAAATGTTCATTAAGGGTGGCTGACAACAGCTTTTTGTTTTGTTTCCGCGTTAAGCAAAATAAGGGTTAGTTTTAAAAGGAAAGATTTTTCAGACATTTATGCAGTGAACGGTTGAAGCCTATGAATTTGTTAATTGTCATAACTGGGTAGATAAAGTGTTCCAGTACGAGCTAAAAGCTTTATCCGTATTCTATCCGATTTTTGCGCGGCCAGAATACGATAAAAGCTCTTGGCTGGCTCGTTACACAGGATATAGAAAACGGAATCCTTTTTTCAACTGGACCTACAAACAGGATAATTATTTATGACAATATTACCTGGAAAAACTAGAGAGAGCTCAATCACCCAGTTTGTCCACCTCTTAAACAGCAGCACTCTATTTCAAAGTTATAACATGAGTAAATTACAAAAAAAACCCATATTTTTATATGTTTATGACAACATCATAAATACATTCCATATGTTCAGTCTGTTTTTCCCTTTATTTCCCCCCACGCCTACCATTTTACCACGCAATAAGGCTTCCGTCAATCTGCGTCAGAACTAGACATCCACGCAAAAAGAAGTACGTCATGGGGCGTGGGGATGGAGAATTCATTTGATCGTCAAAGTGAGTACCATACCTAAGCCGCAGTATCATTGGATGCGGGATCATTCGAAAACGAGATTTGCTCAGGGAGAATGTGCACGAAGACTTGCAAATTCAACGTGGTTTGACACATTTCTGCCTTTCACTGGATAACACGTTTTAAAAAACGACGTTTACGCGGACGACACAATAACGCATAACGTGGTGCACATTACACACTGGATATCCAAAACAGAGATATGTGCAGTCCCAACCTCGTCCCTAGGTTATAAGAAAACAGACGACCTCCGCCATCTTGAATGTTGCCCCAATATGAATGGTTTTTTGATCTATTTCGGCAGTCTGTTGATTTCTTTTCCTGAGCATGCGGCGTGCAATGTAGTCTTCAGAAAACTTAGGACTTTGAAATGAAGGCGCGAGATCAAAAACTGTAATTGCGTGGAAACAATTCCATTTTATTGTGCCTTATTTAGAATACGAAAAATTCAAATCCAGGGAATTGGAGTCAAATTCGTAGACTAGTCATTAATGACACTAACTACATTTTAATAATAACAACAACAATAAATAACAATAAAAACTCTCATATAGCGTATATAACAAGAAAGTAATTAATATTTATCCTAACGTTCCACCCGACGTGTGCTTAAACTTTGATATTTTGCGTCGCTAACACTGAAAATACAGTCACTTGTGTAATATATATTGATATTATCATGTAAATATCATGTCCAAGTTTTGGACTAAAGCTGAACGTGCTTTCATTCCGGTTAGTCAATATGCGAACGTGATCAGGAGCTTACTAAAGCACATACGGGCGAATGCGTTCTTCAGTTGATCACACAATAGGATAAGCTCCTCTTTTATGTTCAAATATACGTCCTTAAAAGCATATGGTTATTGGACTGTATAGTCCCAAACATTTACCGGAGTTCATTCTCGCTTTCCAGAAGTTGTCACAAGAAATTAAGTGATTCTCAGCATACAGTTATGTTCGAAAAAATCTGGGCTAGTGTTCCAAAGTTGTATTGTTTTCATCAAACAGAGTGATGGCCATCGAACGCTAAGGTGGCCAAAACTAAGACGAGGAATGTACATTCATATGACGTCAAGGCAGCCCGCAGTAATAGTGTCCACGTCCGACGGCCACGTTGTTGTACCAAAAGAGCTGAACTATTTTCTTATGTTCACACTTTTTTTTTGTTCTAATAAATTAGCATGGCTGCTGGGCACGTGTAAGTAAGTAAGTAAACGTTTTTTAGCGCATATCACAAAATTAAGCGCTAGAGCTCTTTTAATTTGAAATTGGGATAAAAAAAACTCTATATTTTTTGTCCCTTTAAAGCCCTGGTTATGTTTGGAGCTTCTTGAGGACACATTAAGCATAAATGGCAATTCTGCAGTGCAACGATTGGCCGCCTTATTGCCCTTACAGTATTTTATTTTGATTATAACAGAATATCTGCAATTTTGTGCGCGATGTTTCATTTTAAAACGCCTATCATGACAGCGAGGCTAGTCGAAAGGCGTGCTGTGTGTTGAGAACTCCACACAACAATATCTGGACCTGCTGCCCGAAATCTTTCATTGCCAATTTCTCGCAAATAAAAGACTCCAAACAATAACTTCTTGGTAGCCCACCTTGATTAAGATCATTTATTTATCTTGAGTTAATTTTCTGGTATGTCAATTTCCCGTCACGACTCAGTTTTTGACATGCATAGAAGACGGTCTTTTTCCCAAAAAACGTTCATTCCAAGACAGCCATTTTCTTTAGTTAACTTAATGCTGACGTCTTTTTTCAATTGTAGACACCTCAGAACTTTGCGTTATTCCACGAGTTCAATGCAAATTTTTAAAAGCGTATGTTAAACTTGAAGAACAAAGGATTTTCGTATATGGAGATTAAGTTCATTGTATTAGTCCAAACCTTCATTATTTCACTTTTGAAAAAGCTCTAATTTGCAATGCCTTACTGAAGTAAATAAGTCACCCTTTTTAAAGAACATAGCGTAGCTAATCGACCAGAAAACTTTGACTTCTCTATGCAGTATTACGTAAGACGAAATAGGTAATTAAAGTGGATTTCCATCTATCAGGTTGTACGATCGGAAAACTTTGATTTGTTTTGCCGATCAATTACGTTTGTGTTCAAAGGTTCAGCAAAGTAACGATTGCATTGGATCACACGTACAATAGCTTTTGTGTGTGGCTCGTTTATAGGGCGCTTTAATGAGCTATCTTGTTTTGTTTTCCAAAATTATCCTTGAAAAAGGTAGCGTCAGAGGTGGGCGAGATGATGCGAATTGCTAAGCAGATGTCAAAGTTCTGTCGGAGTTGTAAAGACATTTGTTCCGCATGCAAGAAACAGAGATTCCCGACAATAGCGTGAGCGAAATGCCAGCTCCAAGTGTCATGATTACTTCACCCCAGTTTAACAGAGTTTTGGAACAAATGGGTGATTTTGGAGAGACAATTCACAACGGAATGAAGAAGAAAGCGACCTGTACCACATGTATGTGCAAGTCAATGCCGTTGATTGAGGTGACATGCTTTGATGAAGAGGCTTACAACAAGAAAATATTGAACGAGTTCGAAAATGCACCTGCTATGGAAACGAGGGAAACTGCCACTGCGAACGAAACGTCGATAATTGAAATTTCAGCGGCACAGGAAAACAATGAAAACGAGGTGAGCGCGGACAATAGCGGCAACGACGAAAATGCGCTTGTATCTAATGCAACTTCACATGGGGAGCGAAATTCCTGGGTGGAAAAAAACACAGGTGGACTTCAACCAAAAAAGACTAATACTCTAAGAAAATACTCAAAAGGTTTGGTGGTCAGTTCTCCGCAAAGTCCAAACAGAACGACTAACCAAACAAAGATTGGAACCAACGGCACAGAGACAAAGAATCAATTTACCGGCCCAGAAGAACTGAAAAGTTCTGAACCGCAAAAGACCCCGAGAAAACCCGATTCTCGACATTCATATGACTTGGCAAGTCCTTCCGCACGGAGACGAAGATACACAGTTTGTTCTTTTTCCAGTGAAAATGGCAATTCTAATGAGCCTCAAAACAATTCAGAATTGAATAATCAAGAGACGAAACTGGGGGTCGCGGCACAAAATGTTAACCGCTCGCCAAAACTGGGAAATAGAAAACTTTCGTCGGAAATCTCAAACGATAGAAAGAAGCCAGAGAGAATCGATTTATCTTTTAAGGTGGACTCCCTGGCAAACGACACACAACAGTCCCACGGATTAAGAAAACGATCGCGAACATACGAAGGTAAAACTCAAAATCCAAGGCAAGCTACATCATCAGTCAAACGATCTTCTTCCGAAGAACATTTTCTCCTGGGAGATTTCCGAATGCAGCACGATAATCGCCGATCTTCTGACGGAAGTCCCTCTCCCAGTGTTGGAAAGTCATTAACCAGAGAAACTTTCCAAACGCAAGAGTCAAAGGAGTCCCTAGGGATCTCCAAGAGTAGTTTATCTGTATCTGATGCTGCGGTTGTTTTAAGCTCTGATGATCGTTCGCTCCCAACTAGACGAGGCTCCACCTTGCCACTACATGGCGCGAAATCAGCCTCAAAGGGTGTCAATGAAAAGCAATCTTTGTCTCAAGTGGATGTTACCCAGCGTTTGAATCTGTCTCCTCCACGCAGGCGCAGAGTTCACACTCCCAAGCCACCACAGGACGACAAACAATCGCATTTGGGAGTCAGTAAGAGCTCTACGCGAAGAAAATCTGAAACTGATTTGCGCAAGCTTGTATCTGAAGAAGAAGAAGCGGAAAAGCAAAGACAGGTTTGTTTGTCGACTCCTCAGCGCGGTAGCAGAGGTAGCGATACAAAGCCCGGGGAGAAGAAGACTTCCTTTGGTGTCAGCGGCAGGATATCTTTGAGCAGGTCAGAAACTGATCTTGGTGAGCTGGTGTCCGATGAGGAACGCGCCGATGCGAAAAAATCAAGTCTGTCATGTCCACAACGCGTGCGCAAACCAAGCTCTCCTAAGCCTATGACAATTCCAGAGACGTTCAACTCGACCTCGAGCCCAGTGTCTCCCCATACAGAGCGCAAAATATATTTAGCAGCCGCCAAACCAGCCGCACGGCTGCCAATAAGGGCTAAAGTCAGAAATGACCTGGCAGCTTCCTCTCAGATTATAATTGACCAAGCAGAGAAGGAACTGGACCACTGCAGTGAGCGTTTACCACATATTTCAATAGAAGAAGTGCTGAAAAGCTGGCATACCGACAGCAAGCACTGGAATGTTGTGTCAAGTTTAGTCAAATCAAGTTCAGACTGCGCCCCTAAAACAAACATAGACGGGGTAAAAAATTGTAGATACATCAGAGACGGTGTGCTGAGGAAGAAGAAAAAATCTCATTAACAGATGGATAAAACACTGAGGACACGTCACAATCGAACAACGTCTCACAAACCTATTGTTTTTATTATGTTTTCCTCGTTTTTTCGGCCTTTTGTTCTCTGCGTCAGAACTGTTTTTAGTACTTGCGGACTTTTACATGTTCGGCTAGCCATATACAAAAAGCAGACAACTTTTCAAAGTGTACACATTTTCTGCCGTGTGACTAACTATCAGGCTGAATCGTCTTTGATTAGAAATAACTGTTAAATTAGACGTCAATACGATAAACAGAATGAGGCATTATTTGTATATTTTATAGAGAAATGTATATCTGCCTTCTATGTAAGCAGGATTTGTAAATAATCTGATTAAATTCATCACAATTAAATAATCGACTGGTAAATTTGCAGTGACTATGGGAGTATTTCACGTAGGTCGGGCAAAGCCGTGAGAACTTAAGGCCCCGTCCACGGTGTGCCGGAGAAATTTGCAATCGCAAAAAAAACCCCGATCATTTCGAAGAAACCTCGGCAGGAAAATCGCATTATTATCGTGATGACAAAGTGCCGTTTTGAAAATGTTCGGCCGTCCACACTTGAGCGCAAAGCCAGGGGCTTTCAAATTCCTCGTTTTCGTGACGGATTAGTATGGACCTCACAGTAAAAAATAAATCTGCGTTTTCGAATTCCTCTGAAGTAGAGTGGGTGGGGTCTAACCGTAGCCCAGATGATTAACGTCAACTTCAAACCGTGCTAAAGCTGGTAAGCAGGTATCCAGGAGCCGGATTGAGTTAATGAAAATAAGTTGCTCAACCAAAAAGATTTTAGTCAAAAAAAAAATGGAAGAAAATGGGTAGAATAATGACTCACAACATGGGTCGAGCGAGCGTCATCTTGGATTTAGAAAACAGAGGAGGCTTGGGGAGAAATGAGGAGGACAAAAAAATGTCTTGTGGAGGGAGGGGTATGGGTGAATCAACCTCGTTCCCATTATCTCTCTTTTTCCCGTCCCCTGAGGCGGGAAGAAGAGAGAGAATGGGAACAAGGTTGCGGGTGAAGTGGGCCTATATTCAGCAAGGATAAAACGTCAGGCGAGCTTTTAATTTCCTGTGCACTGTTAATGGTTGTATAGTCAGACATAAGCAAAAGTCAAAACTAAAGAACAAAAAATGTCAAAAGAAACGATTTTCCGAAAATGCACGTTAAGTTTCATGATCATCTTTATTCTTGACACAAAATATCAACTTATGTAAAAGTCGTCTTTTAAACGAGACCAATAAGGGTTAAAACGAAAGGATGAAGCGCTAAACACATTTCTAATAACCTAGAACCACGCACTGCAAACCGGGGTTGAATTCGAACAGGGAATACTAAGCGCGCTTTTGCGATTGGCGCCGTTTTTAACATTTTCTTGTATCTTGTGAAAGATGAATTATTCAACATGACACGAGCGTGGATATTTCTTTGTCCCACGCTCGTTTCATGTTGAATAATTCATCTTTCACATTTCTTTACCGAGCTCAACATTCACCATCAAAATTTACTTATCACTTCTTGCCGATCTTAGTTTTTATTGTTTATCACTCTTTAAAATGCAAATGTGAAATACTAAATAACTATTAAACCTCTTCTCTTTCTTGACTTCAATTTGATTTTGTGAGCCACAGCCATATGAACTTCATCCGCAACATTCTTTCACTAGTAACCAGTCCACTCATCAGTTACTCAGGTCGCAATTTTGCCAAATCCTGCGTCATCGTCAAGATCTTTCTCTTCACTCTGATGTCTTATTTTATGGTCACGTCGTGCTTGCGGTATTTACTGTTCTACAGAAGCACACTACCTGCTTTCTGTTCCGATCTATTCAGAACACAAAGAAGTGAAATTGATCGCCCTTCAAGCGGCTTCCTTTTGTTTACCACAAGCCGCTAGAACAAACAAATGCCGCTCATGTGTTTTTACAAAACGATTTATTTATTTTCCCTATTATTAATGCTGCACGCATCCCTGTGGTTTCCACTCATACAATATACCAACGACTAAAGGTGAGCATGTGATGAGTTCACCGAGCGAAATCTTTGTTTCAGATTAAAGGACTCGGAGAGATAAAACAAGAGTAATCGCAGTTAGAGTCTGCAAGATAAAGCAAGAGTAATCGCAGTTGTAGTTTGCAAGAAAACACAAAGAGGTAAGTTCTACAACTTTTACAATTTTGCTAATTCTATTCTTTGTTTCATACCGTTTCTTTGGCACAAATTGTAACACTAACAGGCTTATTTCTTTTAGCAATGCGTTTGCCTCGCCGATTTCCTTCTTCTTGCTTTGCTAAAGAATTCGTTCAAAGACCATTTGAAACTTTTTTAAATTCGTTCAGTAAACGTTATCAAGTTAGAAATACTGAAATTGAACACGAGAGTTCCGAAATTGTAACAAAGTTTCAAAAGTCCAATGATTAACGTTTATAATCTGCTTAACAGAAAACGAAACCAAGGTAAATGAATGTCACGATTTTATATCTATAAAGAAGGGAGTAAAAGAAATTTTCAGATGTTTATAAAGGTTTTGTTAAGCTCTGACAGTGGGAAACTCGCAATTTCTTGTATGGTTCCTCGAATTCCTCTGGCGAGAAATGCTGAGTCAAACTTAGCGTACTCAAACTTAAATTAATTTGCAATGACTACTTTTGAATTGCTTGCAGTGTTTTTGTTATCTCAAGTTTATTATCTCATTACTGTATCTTCTTGCACGAATCGTGCGTTGAATACAAGTATTCTATCAATATTTGGATTTTTCTTTCAATGTTTGAGCGACGCCCGCGACGTTCAAAAGATTAACATAGTGTTGACAGAATGTTGCTCAACGTGTCACGTGCTGTGACTGAAAAGGATAGCCGAAACGTCGGAAACATTCGAGAAAGTGGGTGGATTACGAATTCTTAAATCTTGAGATCATTTCCTCTAAAAATAAATCGATGATATAAACCGTCATATTACAAAACCGACCAGAATTGAGAACAACGCTTAAAGAAACACGCCTTCCATCGAAGATCACCGCAAACTCAGTGTTCTTTTTAATTTACGATATTACGCTGTCTCACACCGTCTTTGTTATTGCCTCAGCAGTACCGCTTGAATTCATCTGTTGTATAAGATGAGCGTCACTTATGAGAAATCATCAATCAAGCCGCTAATTTCTCTAACATCGCCGCTGGAAACCAATGTAAAAACATTATTTTTTCCCCCGGTGGGAGAAGTGGCCAAGACGAGATCAGCGGGTTCACTTGAGGAAGTTTTCCAAGGCGACGCAGACACAAGTAACGCTGAAGTCCTGAACTCAAAACGCCGCGTCAAAACAGCAGTCTTGTCTCGCGTGAAACCAGATAAGCAGCAGATTGACCCGGGTCACAATTACATGGATCACTTCGTGACAAACAAAGAAAATCGAGATTATTATAACGATCGCAACGTCACCAGAGGCAAGCTTCCCGCACGACATAACACGACGCATGTTTTGGAACACGTATCGACAATTTCAGGGAACATGTCTGAGAGCAGAACGAAAATAAAGAAGGACAGAGAAACTGGGTCTTTACGGGGGAACAGTCAAAGCAAAAAACAGTCCTTTTCAAATGCGAGAACCACGCGCGACAAGAAATCGGGCGTGACTTTACGATCTGACAAGGTGAACTCCACAGTTCACGATTTACGCTTTACGAAGCTGACACCAAAAGAAACATTGCCAAGACATTCTGTCATCAGCAACGAAGTAAGTGAAGCTACAGCTGTTAAAGCAAAGGATAAGAAATCACGACCTGATTCGTTGCCTAACGTCGAACAGAAACTAAATCAACCTCTTTTACACGTAAGGGTGAATAATAATCGTGAAGCCCGCACTTGGCGACTTTCACCTCGCTCTTTGTTGGACCAGATAACTGAGGAACCTTCTACGAAGGATCCAAAGATAGGAATGAGTCGAAGTGGCACCAAACCTAAAGGGTTAGGAAGTAAAATTTCAACTCCAGTGGACAGAACGAAGACTGCCGGAAATTTCGGCAAAGTCTCCCCGAATGTGTCTTCTGTGCACAAGAAAAACGACAAATCGCCTCGAGGAGCTACTGCAGGGGATAGAGTTCAAGAGATGGCATTGCCTAAAGTCACTATTAATGAAGTGCTTCAATCGTGGAATATCGGCCCTCAACGGACGACCAGATCATCGGGCCTTGCGGCAAAAGACCCAATGGAATTTTTACGAAGAGACCGCTCGTTATCGGATCCGAAAAACAGACCGACTACTTACGATGATCTGCGAAGTTGTCGATATTTACGAACTGACAAAGACGATGTAGATATTCACGGCAGACTCTGTTCTTGTAATTCTTGCGAACATGGCGAAGGGCTCAGAAGTACGCCATACTTGAACTCATAGGGCACAAATAGGATTGACTTGACCGCCGTACAGTCACGAGTGATCAAACAAACAACCGAACTGATGAAGTAACATTACTGAAGTAGTTCTTTTGTTCTGTATAGTAATATTTATATATGTATATACCTATATTGTATGTCAATATTTGCCAGTTGTTCTAGGGCATGCAACATTGTTAATCGCGCATAAACAGATTTGTTCGAGATTTTTGAATTCGCATTGTTGTCATGGAGTTGTTCTACAGGGAGTATTTTAATCAGTTTTCAGTTCTATATGTCACTTGATCGACATGAGATACGATGAAAAAAGGAACGTTTTGGACATGATTATGTCGTGTTAAAACACAGACATAGACCAGTCGTACTTCTGTGAACACAAACATATTAGTCTGGTCACTAATCACCCGAATTATAGCCAGTTTTGTCGACGTACTGATTTAAGTATGAAAATTAAATTATACAATACTGTACCATATCATGAAAATAAGTTGAAAGCGGAAAATTGTAATACTTCCATGACTAGCTAGTTGTTGGCATTTTTTCATCGGGTTCTTTCAGGTTAATGAAATCGATTGTGTCTCCTAAAATATACCCACCTACGGTCGCTTAATTGCCGCACGGCTTTCCGTATAATATTCGTCTGTTTCAACGAGAGGAAGTGATATTTGTAAAGGTCTTTTCAATATTTAGAACAATTCGAATGTAAATAATCTATAAATATCGAGATCCAAGTAGCTACATTCATAAACTGTACATATTTTGATAGTACAAACCTCAAACAAAGAAAGTTATTGTATTTGTTTTAATTAAAATTGTGGTAAAGTTAACAAAACACGTTCAAAATTAATTTTAAAACAATTGTTTTAATATTCATTGTGCGTAATTAATGCAGTATTATATTTCTCCTACGCGGAAGTCGTTTCCAAAATTCAACACCTTTACCACGCCCTGGTGGTTTAAAATTGGAAAGAATCCTAAATTTGACTTACAGGGATCAACACATTAGTGACGTCATCTGACTGGAATTTTAACGAAAGAAATCATTAATTAGCCTACTGTTTTTATGTTTTTTTTTATTTCATGGCGTATATCTGATTATTCGGACTGGACGATATCTATTAGATTTCATAGTTAATTGTGGAATACCCCTGCAGCCTCATCCTTTGCTTAAAAGACGCTAACTTCTAACTTTGTAAGATGACCAGACTCCTATTAGTTTGTTCCTAGTTTTCGACCGAAAAAGAATAGTCCTTCAACTTCGTGAAAAAAAAAAAAATCAAATTTCTTGGTTCTAATTGTGTGTTCAGAGTTTCATTTGAAAATCACCAAACTCAGTGGCATTGCTGATTAACAAAAATCTGAACTGTACAATTGGCAAAGGATCGATGGAACGCATGTCAGTTTCGTGCGTCACTTTTGCGCTAGCCTTTAAAGTATCTGTTTTTTCTCAATCTGAGGTAATCCTTATAAATTTTCCTATTACTGATATATGAATTAATATAATCGGATTTAAGATTGAGCAGGCCTTAAAAACTGATTTTAAGGATCAAGATAAGGTCAGAGTAAAAACGACAAATGCATGCTCGAATATTATGATTGACGGATGATCTTCGGGAGAAGCCGGAAGTCGAATATTGTTTTCGCCAGACTAAAATAGTCGTCAATGCCAACTTGGAAAAGCCGGATTGATAAATAAGCTTTAATACACAACGATGTGTGTGGCAATTTTCACGGCTAAATATTACTCTTATTATTTCCCTTTATATCCCCATTCCTGTTACACACAGCTGATAGAAAGCGTCGGGAAAAACAGGGAGAAACGAGGAAAAAATAACAGAAAAACCCTTTTAAAGGACTGATTCCAGTACTAACATATGTGGGCATCACCAGGTTCCTTCGCAGACTCAGTATGCTTCTTCGCGCAACCCTCCCATTGATATGGCTAATAAGATATTTTAATTTAATTTTTTATGGCAGCGATAAACAGGGTCTAGAACCCTTGCCATGAACACGGAAAATGCCCCGGAAATTCTGGAAAGAGAACCATCGATCCTCCATCCTTGTAAAATTACCCAGACCTTCAGTTTGGACTTGCCACGTGATGAGAACGAAGGATAACGTGATCATGAACTCGATGAAATTTTGTTACGGAGGTAGCGTTAAGAATCATATAAAGTTTTGCTTTCCGGCAATCGTAACTTGATGGGGAATACAACACAAACATCGGTTATAAACTTTTTTAAGATACGCATTTTGTATCCATTGGTTTCGTATGTTTGTCTACATACATTTTTAAAAGTATAACGTTTCGTATGTTTGTCTACAGACATTTACAAAAGAGTATAACAAAACCCGTAACGGTTATACTTTTGAAAATGTATGTAGACAAACATAAGAAACGTTAAGTTTACAAAATACGTATCTTAAAAATAAAGGTGTATCGCCGCAGTTTGTATTGTATTTTTCATAGCGTTAAGAAATTAATGGCCCTCTGGAGATCATGCGAATTTTTATAAAATTCAAATCGCGTGACCTTTCTGATCGCCACGCAACGTTATGTGACGATCGAAATAAAAAGAAGCTTCCATTAGCTGACGTAAGACCTCGGGAATAAAACTTTTGAACAAACGTGAACACACAATTTTCATGTAAACAACATTACTAAAGGAAATGGTGCATATTGAAGGCGCGGCTACTAATCATCCCATAATGCCTTGCAATATCAGTCAATAAGGCGGAAGCCTCATCGTGAAATTTGCTTCGAAAATAATACCGTGCAGGATGTGGTGATTGTTTTTCTTTCAAATACTACCGCTCTGTCGGGCGTTGATGGCCAGTTTTAAAGCATGAATTTTGAAGGTCAGCATCTACGATTCTCAGTAGATTTATTCTCCAAAGCTGGACACGAAGCGATTGTTGCCCACATCGAAAGCGAGCTAAAACATCTGGAACATGCCAGAGAGTACCTTGTGAAAAGGGCCAAGGTGGAACTTGATTATGCTTCAGCGCTAGGTAGAATAAACACCGCTGCTTGTAAGGTTATTAACGACACTGAAAAAGAGAGCCCGATTAGAAAGGTAAGTATTTTGAATTTAAGTTCTATTTCGGCCATGTCCGTATGTCCTTGTTAAGCTTAAGCTTACATGTTAGGTATTCGGTGTGGTGAGAATAATTTGACTTGGCGACTTCGTCGGAAGCTGTTATCAGAAAGATGACTTGAAAATCGTGACCGAGATTTTTATGCTTGTATAGTTTGTCTCTGTGATCGTTGTGAAACAGTCAATCTTCGCTTTGTGTTCAAACTATTGTATCGCGTTTATTTGTGTCGATACAAATTCTGACATTTCTCGGTTCAAAATGCTGCGTACAGTGTATAAAGAACTTTCAAGATAAACAAAAAGCTTAACTTTCCTTTTCGAATAACATGAAAGCTTACTTACGATCAAGGACTTCCGTTTTTCCTTTGAAGAGTTTGTATTACAATGTTTTAAAATATATAAGCCATAGACAGCAGTCTGTCCGAGTTCTTCCTCGGCCGGATAATACATGGAATGTAGGAAATTCCTCGATCGGTGATTTAAAATTTACGTTTAAAAATATCAATTTTTGAGAATGGTATTTTTAGCTTGTATTTGTACTGCAATATATTACTTCCTATATTGTATGATAGACATTTTTTCCAGTGGAGACTCACTGCTGAAAAATGAAAGACATCCAGAAAATGCAATATTTATAACTAAATGAAAACTCTGTGAGCTTGTATAAACTCAACATTGCGTTTTCAGTTTTTCTTTTTACCCAGTGAAGGAATTCGTCCATGTATCTGGGAGTATCAATGGAATATAAAAGATATAGCCTTCAGATATAACATCCTTTATACTTGTGCTATATTTCATTGTAAGCCTTGAGATTATATGCCATGTAATTCTATATGCAATCTTTTATATTTTAATCATTTTATGTACACCTGCCTTACTTAGACTGACATTTTGCTTTTGACACATGTTGCATTCATTGGTAATTCTGGTAGTTTTATATATAATTATTGTCATTTGACTGATGAATATCTACCTACAACATATTTCAGAGGTGATGGCTTTTCAAAGGAGTAAATAGGATAGACCTGCAACTCACAGTGTTTCAGTTAAAAGATAATTAAAGTCAGTGTGAAACGCTTGATTAATTTTTGTTGCCAAAATTGTTAGTAACAAGGCATAAGATGTAACCTACAATTAAGTAAACAAAAGATATTTTATTTAATACATGTACTTTTTCACAGGTAATTATTTATTTTTAATAATTTTAATCAGGAAACTAACATATTTATTAAATAGTATTTACATTTTCCTTCCAGGCGTGGTGTACTTATATTTTTGAAAGTGAAAACAAGGCAAAGCTGATTACAGAATTCAGCAACCTCTTGAATTCTACGACATTAAAAAGACTTGACCAACTTATTGACGACAAAAGAAACTTATTAAAAAAGTACAAGAATGAGAAATTTAGAACGGAGAGCAGCTTCAAACAAGAGTCTGATGAAATTGACAGATTAAGAAAGACATACCAAGAAAATGCCAAGGACTCGGAGACAGGGAAAAGAAAGTATGAAGAGGTCCTTTCGAAGGATAAATTTAACAACAAGGACTGGGAACGATCTAAGGATCGATATGTGAGATCTACTCTTAAACTACATCAGAATCATAATGATTATGTACTGGCTCTGAAATCAGGAAACTGTCATCAAGGATTCTATAATGATATTCTTGTTCCAAAAATGCTGAATTCCTTGCAATATTTACAAGAGGAGTATATTTCCCAATGGTAAGTGTTTTGGATTCTAACCAACACAGAACCGAGAATGAACTTCTGGTGGACTTAATTGCCTTGATAATATATATTAGGGGATATTGCATGGTGGTACAAAGACGTGGATTATATTTTCAGTGGTTAAGACAATATTTTATGACCGGGTGCAGCAAGTGAGTAAAATATTGTTTTTAACAAGAGAAAATGAAATTCATTTATTTTTTTCAAAGCAGGCATGGTAACAAATCCTGCAATCTGATTGGTTCTTAGCGCAGTTCGGATTTTCCTATCTCTGACCACGGTCACAGTAACGCTTGCATGAGTTTTTTCCCGTGAGTTTTTTTTCGTTTGAGAGCTTGGAAAAAAATAAATAAGTTATTTACCGGCTTAGGGTCGGTCCGTATAGTGAAAAACTGTGACCTCGGACTTGAAAATGCTCAAGACCTCGGTCACAGTGTGTACCTTTTTTGGACAATCTGATGAATGAATGAATGAATTTATTTGAGGATACATTGTATTTAGCTTAAAAAAAGCTCATTGAGGACGCTAACGTGTCCCACAAGGTTCTACACTGGGTCCAGTTCTGTTTACCGTTTATGTCAGTGATCTTCTTTCTGTTCTTGAACATTGCATATCTGTCTCATGTGTTAATGAAGGGAAGGTTTACCTTTCGTTTCCACCTGATGAGCTAGCCAAATCAATGACTAGGTTACAAAGATATGTCAGTGGTGCTGTGAAAATTCCCTTTTGATTAATCCAGATAAAACAAACGTTCTGGCTTTTGGAGTACCACAACTCTTGCAGAGACCGCGGTCATTTAGAATAACACTATTTTACAATGAAATATCACCTGTACCTGTTGTTAAAGACTCACTTACCTTGACACAAGCCTCAGCTATAACAAATATGTTACAAAGACCATTTTAAATTCTTTAATCAAACTAAAACAGATTAACAGAATTAAGCATCTCCTGGATAAGAAGATGTTCTTGCTACATATGGATACCCTTGTCTTTAGTGAACTACTAATTACTATTATGGTTCAACTGTTTGTCACAGACCCAGCAATCACAAATAAGATAAATTACAAAAGGTTCAGAACTTTGTGGGAAGAATTGTTCTTGGTCTCAAAATAAAAAAGCTGGAAATGATGTCATCAATATCTTTATCAGTGGGAATATGGAAAATTAGCTACTTTAGTCACAAAATAATGCAATTTCAAAACAAAGTGTTGTATTATCTATTATAAATCCTCTTATTACATTTAAATGAAGCAGTGTTGGGTTGTTGTGTTATAGGAAGGATGTTCTCCAGGATGCAGTTAACCTTACAAACTGCTGCCGTGAAGAGTATTTGACATCAAGCCAAGCAGTACAAGCTAGTGTCAATGAAGTAAAAAAGGATACAGAATATGACTCCTTTATTAACAAGCACAGGTAAATAAAACATATTTAAACATTTATAAATACTTATTAACACATAACATCTGTGTAAAACATGGTCATGTATGTGTTCAGTTATGAATCTTGTTCAAAGCCTGAGAACTTTTTCAGTTCATTTTTCCAGTAGTGTTATGGCTGCATTTGCGTCTATCATTATGTCGTCGTTTCTTTACATTTGTTGGCTATTCTCTTATTTTAAAGAATTTGTAGAAAAAATGCATTATTAATAGTAAAACAACAAAACTGTTTTCTGGTTGAAAATCAATGTCAAAGTATGCTTTTTGCTGCCAACCTACAGCAAAGAATGTGAAAATATACAGAATAAGAATGTATATTTACAATGGTGATGACAAACTCTGAAGTTCCAATGAAGTCCTATTTAATTTAGTAAACAAACAAGGACACACAAGTATGGTTTCAGAACACTGACACAGTGGTTGTTATGAGCTTTCATATCAATATTATATATCTTGGTATTTTCTCACACATGGTGGTAAGATATGTGTCAAAGTGACCAGCAAACAGCTTGGTGGAGGAATGGAGATGACCCGTAGGTTGGTGTTCAGTTATTCGAGAAAGGTGAAAATTAATCACTTGAAAGAACTCTTGGAGAGCAATAATCCCAAATAGTCCCAGTGATTAAAGAGGCAATGATCAACAATAACATGCTTTCAATTTGTTATATGTTTATTCAGTGACATCTTAAGAAGTTTTGTATGAATAGGAACTATATACCTTTAACCTGGGGTGCAGGGATGGTGCAGTGATGACAGTACGTGTCTCCCACAAATGTGGCCTGGGTTCAATTTCAGCCTGGTGCCTTATGTGGGGTGAGTTTGTTGTTGGTTTGATGCGTTGATGCCAGGGTTTTTCTCCAAGTTCTCAGGATTTCCTCCCTCCACAAGAACCAACATTCCAAATTCAATTCAAACAGGATAGAGGACCCACATAGAAACCAGCTAAGACTGATGTGGCTTCCTCTCTAAATATCGTAATTTATAGTTAGTGACTAAGGAAATACATAATTAGGGATGTTAGCCAATTCTCACTTTTAAATTTTGTTTTCAGGCAAAACCAGACACCAGCTTTCCCATTTGTGTTTGAACCAGCTCTCATTGAGCTGACATCTTCAGGAGTTACTGCTGATGAACTGCTTGTCAATGATTTGACGTTAGAAAAACTTCAGCACAAGTAAGTGATCCTCTTTGCACCCAAGTGGGACATAAGGCCAAGTCCAGAGATTTCCATTGCTCCCTATCCTTGGAAGCCGCCTTAAGTTCTTCCCATGTCTTCCTTGTTGTTTTCATTTCCTCCTCAATCATCCTCCTCCAAGTAACATGCTTAAGCCAGCTCACCAATACAGCACTATGACTTTGGGTTCAGGAGTTTCCTGATCGGTGCGCTGTGCAGACATTTGTCCAGCTCCAGGCTGGGAACCGTCTCCCTCGTCCTGTGGTTTTGTATTTCTCTGATCATCACTTTCTGTAGCAAGTATCTACTGTGATGGGGCTGCCAGCCCCACGCACTGTTTGCCTTAGCCCTGTTAGCTGCCATGAACTGTTCCTGCCTCCCATGATGAGGACGTTGGGTTGGACTTTGGGGAGATGGGCTTGATTCTACAATGGTTTATTATTAGGGATGGGGATGGTACGGGTATGTGTCACAGGCAGGTCTATGTTTATTTTTGATATTGTGCCTGACATGGTTTGTGTCCAAAATTTTTCCACTTGGAAAAAACCTCCAAGGTTACCAAATGTGAAACCCAAAACTAGTACACTTGCAACTAGGCAGCATAGTTTAACGGTGTAAGATAGAAGCAAGTTCTAGATATAGCAACAGGGTGCTTATACACAGTGGTACAAGGTCATAACATAGTCTTTCTTCAAGGGTTTCATGTGTAAGTAAACATTATTAGGTATTTACAGTGTAGGTGCCCCTGCTTATTATAATGTTTTTGCTGATGGTGATGGCATTTGTAATATTTTTTGTGTGGGGAAAAGTGAATAGTGTTAGATGTTTGCATATCAAGCTTTTTTTTCCAGAATTAGTCAGATGACTGGGGTAATGCATTGGCCTAAAGAAAGTTGCTCATGTGTACTCTAATAAGGAAATAAGGAAAAAAGCTGATGACGTTATATGATGCATTCTTTGTCTTTAGGAGAGCACTACTCATTAATGAACTTGAAAATGTGGAACAACAACTGGAGGCCAAAGTGAGTTAGTTTTTGAATTATTATAATAAAAAAAAAGTTATTATTATTATTATTATTATTATTATTATTATTATTATTACTATTATTATTATTATTATTATTGCGACAGTGTAAACATACATGTAATGATGTCACCCTAAAGTTATTCATACATCCGGGGCATCATAGGTAACTCGGTGTAAATAATACCAACATTGCAATTATGAATGCTGAAAGAAAAACTAAAAGTTATGACTGAAAGCTGAGTAAAAACTAAGTAGAATATAAACATGTGGACCTATAGTAACACATAAAAAACTCTAGATGTGCTGAAAGAGCTGGATAGTACATTGATGTTGCTGCATTAGTTCCCATCTTATTATTATTATGAGCAATAAAATGTAATTCCTTAAATAAGATATTGACAAGGCGCCATCGCGTAGCTTGTCATTACCATAGCCTAAAATATTAAGTAAAATAAAGAATTACTCAAATGATATAAAAAGCTAAAAAGAAGGAAATTGTATGGGTAAAGTTTGACTAGTTCATAAGTCCTACGCAGTAAGAACTTTGAAACTCCGTGCAATATTTATTATTATTATTATTATTATAATTATTATTATTATTATTAAACTAATACTGGTCAGTACATTTTTGTTCGGCTGAATTTGATGTTATAGAAAGCAGAACTGGAACAGGAAACCAACAAGCTCCAGGCTGAAAGGACTGGGGGAAGCAATGAACACTTAAGGTGCAAAGTTGATTGATTATTTAATGATTAGTGTTAAGCTGTTTGCTACATGTAATTAACACTCACAGACCTAGGGTGTTATAGGCATTCAGTTAGCTGAAGAGTGGAGCAAAGAACTGGATTGGTTCAAAGAGCAACCAAATGTCTGTAAGCAGCCACCCCATGTAACTGAATTTGTAGTTTCTGTTGCAGTATTAACTAAGTTTGTTATTCTCTAAGTTGTTAAACTCCCTTAGTTCAGACAGTTTGTTTGAGAGAAGGAGATTTTTTTAAAAAGAAGCCTGAGAAGAATGATATAGTTGGTTTTATGTTGGGTTCCCTACATCAAATACAAAGTACCCTTTGTCAGTAATTACGGTGTACAGGTCTGCAATGTGCACATTAGGTTTAATACAGTCATGCATCCTCTGCACACGTTGTGCCTCCCTAAAACATTGCTGTCGAGGAGTGACTTTTTAATTTGGAAGTGTTGGTTCTTGAGGAAAACTAGACCACCTGGTTATAGGAAGATCTTCTGCAATGGCACCATTCTTACTTTCTTTTCACTTAACTTCTAGCATAATTCAAAAAGAACAGACTGTAGCAGTTCTAAATTGGCATGTGGATGATCTGAAGTGCAGTCAAACAAAACTACAGGTACTTAATTCATCTATTTAGGTACACCTTTTCCTGACCAGTCATTGTTTATCACTAATTTATGGTGGGGGGTGCGGTGGCCTCATGGTTAGTGAGCTTGACTCCGGATGGAGTGGTCTGAGTTCGAGCGCTGGCCGGGGACATTGTGTTGTGTTCTTGGACAAGACACTTTATTCCCACAGTGCCTCTCTCCACCCAGGTGTATAAATGGGTACGGGCAAATTTAATGCTGGGGTAATTCTGTGATGGACTAGCATCCCATCCAGGGGTGAGTGGAAACATTCCTACATGTAGTCACTTAATGCTACAAAAACCGCCGGGGATAAGCTCCAGCCTGATGGGCCACTAGGCTCGTATGCAGACTAAACCTACCTACCTACCTACCTACCTACCTACTAGTTTGGACGGTATCTGATTTCCTCATAGAGCAAGTTTTCTTTGTGCTGGTTGATAACTGCTGAGATTATTGTTGTAGACCTGCCCTTGGGGTGTGGCCGATACTGCCAAAACTTGTCCGGTGTAGTTCTGTAGCCTCAAGCAACTTGGGAGAACTACTATTCCCATCACAGGCTATCCCCAGTGTTATGTCAGGCTATAGTAACAGTTTGCTGCTAGGCCCATATTACGATAGTTGTCCTGGGTGTAGAGCAGCCCCGCATGAGAAGTGCCCAAACAGGAAAGCCAGTCAGCACTGAAACCCAGAGTGCTTAATCAATTGGGTCAGAACTTCAGCCTTTGTAAGGAACTAACCAAAATACAGTCTACACATTAAATTCACTTCTACAAGCCATTCACTTGAGTTCATGGCGTGCTTTGTAGTTCTGCTCATATTCTTGACTAAATATTAATTTGCAATTATTTAGATATTGTAATCTGTCAGTAGCAAGCACATGAATTACAGTGTAATTAGCTGAAGGCTGAGGTAAATAATTGATTCGCGAGACACTGACGCACTGAGACACTGGCGACTCAGGGAAGCGATCTGCCATTTTTCACCCTGGAACGTGGTTTCAGTTGCTCATGAACAGAATATTACAGTATTTGCAGCAATACACATTTACAGGGAACTACGCATGAGCAGACCATTATTTGTAGGCAGTTATTTGCAGGCCACGTGGTGGGCTCCTGGCCAATGAAAAGGACAAAATGCATTGAATGATAATTATAACTATTCTCCCCACCTGCCACTCTGGGAATGTTTGCCAGTTTGTCTGCAAAATATTTGACAGTCTAAAGGGAGACCACTGTGTTCAGTTATCGACCCTGGGTGTTCAGCGTTATTTACCAATATAGTGTTCGTTTCTCACCGCTGCTGTTGTTGTTACTCTCCAGAAAATGTGCACCATGATCGGCTCTGCTCTAGACACACTCGGTAATGCTCAACCTCCAAAGTTTGCAGACCTTTCTGCTCCAGGATCTTCACCGTCAGGGGTGAGCAGTTTATTGATTTTCAGTTGTGTTTTCATTTACAAATACACGTGTATGGTCGAAGAAATGGTCGAGTGAAACCTTCTAAACTTTAAACACAGTTCCAAAATCCGCTAAGAATGATAAATATGAAGTTCCACCTTGCAGTACAGCTTTCCTTTGGTTCATTTGCGCATTGCAGTGCTGTCGGACAAGCTTAGAATCGAGTTGTCGGTCTTGTAACTTTAACATCATTTTTTTTTCATTCAGTGCACTATTTACAGTGTTGCATTAGTGAGTAAAAAGAGACATGTTTGTGACATATGTTCAATAGATATGTGCGTGATAACTAGAGTAGCTGTTGGCTTTCAAGCTGGTCACCACCCTGTTAAGCGTAATGCGGAAGTACCAAAAGTAAAAAGGTTGTCACTGACACTTGAATTAGCATTGAACATTAAAATTAGAGTTACGCTATACAGGTGTGATCATTTAACGGGGCGGTATAATACAACTGTAGGGGAATATTCCAGACTCCCATCACTGGCTGCAGTCGCATTAAGAACAAGCACAACGGGCGCAGTTTGGTGTTACCTAGTCCTTACACGGGTTTTTCTTGCTTTTGTCGCCTGATAAGGCATTTCAAGAAAACCCCAAGGAGCGTCGTTCGATCGCTCCCATTTACAAGGCTTTATCTTAATTTGTGTTTGGGTCAAAAGTGGCCATAAAATGTTCAATATTAGCAAAGCAGAAAGTAGTCTGAGGTAATTGTACATCGGTTGTAAGCCCTGAGAACTTGTAAACATCTTAAGAAAGAAACGTTTTCCTAGAATAATTGATTGACCTAACATGACTTGAAAAAACAGTCAACATTTTTGTGGGTTGCTTGCTTTAGGAATTTGGTCAGTCAACGCCAGAGATCAGAAAAAGTGCTAGAAAAATACCAACTCTTTTTAAAAAGAGAAAGATGGAGAAAGAGAATTCTTCAAGTAACTTAAATTCCAAACCTCGAAGATATGCGCCATCCAATAGCGAAAGAGTGAATGGAACTTCAAACAACGAAGACTCGGAAGACGATGCCGAAGGAGAATACCTCGAGGTAAAAGAATGGGTTTTTTTATTGCTGTTATGTTGTTGTATAGACGAGTTTTCACGTGAGTTATGTTAAACGAAGTATTATAGCTGCAAGCGCTGGCAAGCGTGGGAGAAATTGCAATCGCCGAGTCACATGGTTGAGTTATTTAGCTTCTGAGTGGCCCAGAAATCTTACTTTGATTGGTTGTAATGTAGCGTGTCTGACAAGTTGATGAAAAACTGAAAAAGCTTGGTGGAAATCGAAAGAGGAAAGCAAACAAGAAGGAAGAAAGAAAACTACATGTAACAAGCAAAGAAGGTTAAACTATACCGTTCTGAAAAGGCATTGAGTAGTGTTCCACTCTTTCGAACACATTATTTGTAGCAATTTCTGCTTCCTTGGTAAAAACGTTGTGATAAACCGCATATCTTCGAATCGATTTATCGAGTCCGTTTAATTTTTTGAACCAATTTCCATTCCCCTAGGTAACTCGGACTTTATTTGTATTTGTTTTTCTTTTAACACTTTTTTTTTGTCAGCCGAATGATGAGATTGCCCTTGAGGAAGAGTCTTGGTTTCATGGCACGATTGATCGCAAAGATATACCTATTCTACTGAAGAAAGAAGGCGATTACCTTGTGAGAGAAAGTTCAACAAAGCCCGGACAATTTGTTCTGTCAACACGGAGCACTGTGGACGGAAGTCTGAAGCATTTTATCATTCAATCAGAAGAAGTGAGTGCTGTTTTAGCTTTGCCATCAAACACTTCATGCTTCTCTCATCATAGAGGAAAACTAAACTTCAATAGAAATTTGATCTCATTCGCCGTTTAAAACTTGCACTTCTTGATTCAGGGGCTTGGTATATGTGACCTCCTTATGTTTGCCTCCTTATCGACCGGCACTCTGGCGTTGTACAATGGAGGCGGTATAACCATATGAAATGAAATCCGTTTGGCCAAGTGTTGATCTTTTTTCCTCCCCTTTCTTCGTATCCTACAAGCAGACCCTTTCCCTAATTTCAGTCGTCGATCGAGAAGTGAACATAAACGAGACGAAATTTGCTAAACGTTTATAAAACGTCCCAATAATTTGTTGCTACACGTTTATAAAACGTCCCAGTAATTTGTTCAAACTGTTATTTGTTACTAGGGCTTGGTACGGTTTGAAGACCAAGGCTTTCCCAGTATACGAGAACTGCTCGATTACCACGTGACAAACAAAGTCCATGTGACAAAGAAATCCAAGGCCGTCTTGGTAAACGCAGTGGAAAAAGCTGGAAAAGACAAATGGGAAATGTGTCGAGACGACATTATTTTACAGGAAAAGAGGCTTGGTTCAGGGCATTTTGGAGATGTGATGAAAGGAATTCTTAAGCCCTCGAACACTCCTGTCGCTGTTAAATCTTGTAAGGGAAATGTTTCGCAAACGGTGAAGCAGAAGTTTCTGGCTGAAGCAGAGATCTTGAAGCCATATGATCATCCTAACATTGTAAGACTGATAGGAGTGTGTGCGGACAGAGAGCCTGTTTTTATTGGTAAGTCGGGCTCTAATGTCAGTACGATACCCATCGCGGTTACGCTTTGTTTCGTCCGGCGATCAATTTCGAGTTACTCTGTAAATGAAAGCATCTACATGTATATGTTATTGTGTAAACAAATTCTAAGAAAACGGTTTCTTACTACTGCCCTCTACAGTAGCTAATAAAACAACGAGCCTTCGGAAATCTACAAATCTGAAAATCTACTGGTATAAAAATCCGAGTTGGAAGGTATTATCAGATGCCTACCAACCGAGCTATAGGGGGCTCAGGGCAAGCAAGTCCATTTTAACTTTTTTTAGAAGGTGATTTTTGTGTTAGTGACGCAGGTATACTCGGAAAGAGAAATCCGAGTTCTCCAGACAGGAGTCAAACCAAAGGAGTTCTGGTTACTAACCATTCCCGCAGATGCTCAACCACTGAGCCATAGGAGACTTGTGGGAGCTAAGGAACTCCTAACGCCATCAAACTGGATTCATGTCACAAAACTCCTTCGTTATGTTAGTAGACTTACACACTTTCGCTATTTGTGCCTCCTCTTCACATAGAGCGGTTTTAATTCAGCGTCGTGACACTCGTTATCACTCTAGCCAATCACAAAGGACACAGACAATACAGTGAACCAATCAAAAACTCGAAGTAATTACATGTAGCTGACGCAAAGCGCGGGAAAACGTATGCGAGCGCGTCACGATTGGTTTTGGTTTTACTTCCGATTGGATGAAAAAGTGGCGCGAAATTTTTTTTTAACCAATCCTGTAGCTTAGATAGTGCAACGCCAAGTGAAAGCAAAATAGCGCCCTATTATAAAACAGTTTTTTTGCTTTTCAGAGAATTGAATTTGTATGAAATGTTGCTTTATTTTTCCAGTCATGGAATTCATGGTCGGTGGAGACTTCCTCTCGTATCTTCGTAAAAATGGTACTAAGCTGGACTCAAAGAAACTTGCAAAGTTTAGTGTCGATGCGGCGGCTGGTATGGAGTACTTGGAGAGTAAAAATTGCATTCACCGAGATTTAGCAGCGCGAAACTGCTTGATCGGCACAAAAGATATCCTCAAGATCTCGGATTTTGGAATGTCTCGTGAGGTTGAAGAAGGTAAGGTCCAGTTATGTGTTAAGAGTTTCAGTCGATTTTAGATCAGTTCTCAATATGACAAGTATAGTTATTACCGTAAAGAAGCACAAATCGTTAACATATCTTCACAGGGAATGGCTAGAACATATTTACAGTGATCAGGAACAATTTGATTTTGGTTTTCGCTGTTTTTAGTAAACTGTTAGTGAGTTTACTGTATGTGGTCGTACTTTCGTGTTGCCGTGATATTGAAAACTTGGTTTAGAGGTCGATGATGCTTTTGAGAGTGAGTGAGTCGTCAAGAACAGTTAACGAGTCGTCCAAACAGTCATTGTTATTCTCAGTTGTTAATACTGCTCACCGACCTCTAAGCATTCCATCTGCAATTGACGTTGATAGTACCAAAGAGTATTTTTCCGTCGGTTGTGAAGAGCAAGTTTAACGTATTTATTTTTCCTCAACAGTATACGAAGCTTCAAATATGAAAGAGATCCCGGTAAAGTGGACGGCCCCCGAGGCTCTGAACTACTTCCAGTACACTACCCTGAGTGACATATGGAGCTTTGGTGTGCTGCTGTGGGAGACTTTCTCTTATGGTAACACGCCATACCCTGGAATGAGCAACAAGGTGAGAACAATACCTTGTGTTTATTTCCGTCCGATTATTATTGGTCCAAGAAATTAACTGAACCACATACATACGTTTAATTCGCCACCAATTTTTGTTCAGATTTTACGCCGACCACATGCTGGACAATGTTGCGCTTTCCTGACGTGCTCAACGGAAACAAAACTCTTTTGTACTCGTTTCATACTTGGTTTTTGTTGACTAAACGAAAGGTTTATTCTCTTAAAACTAAATGATAGTGTCTTGCACACAGACTGAACAAACTCTGTATAGTGAGAAGAGATGTGCTAGTGAGGGGCTGTATCTCCTAGTTAATGTACTTTGTCTAGTGTCTGCGAAAAATTGGGCGCTACTCTCAGTGAAGTGGACCCACAGACCTATCTAGACAATCTCGTCCCCAGAGCCTGCTTTTCTTTTGGTCAGCACCAATGAGGCGGACCCTAGCTAGTAACCGATTTTTTGATTCATTCTTGGTGCTGAAGAGCGGGCTTTGGGTAATATTGCCCTCAGTGTATTTGAAGTCGGTTCTTTTTACCATCAGTTGATATATGGCAAGTAAACCAAAATGCAGTTGAAGTTTTTTTGCTGTGCTAATGATTTCCGTTTACAGAATAATTTGTCTGTTTGCAGGAGACCCGTGATAGGGTGGAGAATGGCTATCGAATGCCTCCACCGACAGACACGCCACCAGCAGTGTATCAAATCATGAAAGATTGTTGGAATATTGAACCAGAGGCAAGGCCACGCTTTTCTGAGATTCTAAGAAGATTGAAGCAAATCCAGGGAATTCTCTAAAATTATTAGTAGTTTTAGTTATCATGAAAATAGGTACATTTAACAGGTTACATTATCGCGAATAATTTCTTGTGAGAACCAGAAATACAAAATAACAAATGCTAAGATTGTACATTTGGCTTTTAGTTAATATAATTTTTTAATTAGGCATTATAGCTGAGGAACTTTCGAGTGGCTCACAACGTGGACATTGTGAGGCCGAGTCAAATTCCTCGCGTTAATGTTATACATTAAATAGAAAATAAATATCACACGTTTCTTCGTTAAAATAGTTTCATTTAAACACACGATGAGTTTTTAAAAAGCTGAAAAGTCTGTCTTAACCCTCTTGTTCAACTCTTTTTGGAGCCTGTTTGAACCGAATTTTAAACGCGCTCACAGGGTTTATCAGTGGTCGCGAATATGGATATTTTGTATGATAATTTAACTGTATATTTTAGTATTTACGGTTGTTAACATCACCGAGTATAGAGGGTTATTACGTTTTCAGTATTTATTTGTTTTAAGTCCTTGTTTTTAAACATTCCGTGTAAAACAACACTAATTAAGTTTCTTCTCGAAATATGTCAACTTAATTCGTACTCTTGTTAAGGCACGGTCCACAACACGCCGAGTGAATTTGAAAACACAGCTTTGTCTTACGGATACGCCTACCGTCAGGCTACACACAGTACTCCGTCACGAAAACGGAGCTTTTCGCTCTTCAAACCGGAGGAATTTGAAAACGCTGGCTTTTCGTTATTGCTTGCATTGAAAACATTTTGAAAAGTAAGCTTTTCGGAAACGATGGCATCACAATAAACAAGCGATTTCTCTAACCGAGTGTTCCTCAGCGCAACTCCAAGATGACAGGTCAGTGTTGCGTATTTAGAATTCCCTTGGCGTGGTGTGGACGCAAAACAGTTGATGTGTTTTCAGAGTGTAAACTCCGTTTTCAAATTCCCCCGCCAAAGTGTGGACGAAGCCTAAAACGTTACAAACACTTATAGATGTTATAGAAAATCTGTTTAATCACTGGAAGTTTTCGGTTTAAGAATATAGGAGAGAACGGCCAGTAAATTAGAATTACAATTAAAAAGATTTAAGATTGAAGTGGATAAGGACATAACTACTGCAACGTTTTTGTTTGCAGATGCTATTTGAATCAAAGTGAAATCACAATTCTGGTCTTCCCATAAAATGGAAAGAAGTGAAATTACTTATATTATAGAGAAACATAAGAAGAATATGAATTTTAGCCAATTGTACATTATTGATTTTATAAGTGCTGACGAAATTTTACTATATTCATCAAATTCTACAGACAAAGGTTAACTGTAGGAGTTTAACTAGCTGGTAAATATCTTCTTGGGTGAATAGTTTATTCAGTTTGTGTTGTATGTTTTATGTAGCTGACTCTGTTTGAGGCAACTTTATATAGTGTGAATCTTCAAGGCAATGAGCTTGAAACACGAACTTGTTTAGTATAAGCTACGAAATTCATCCGTAGAAAGAATCGATGTTTTTTGTTTCAACTTTCGTTGGGTTTCGTTGTGTTAAGTAGGGCAATTTTACAAAACCCGTGATGTAGGTTGTAGGCAATAAATTCGTTTCAACAATTAAGATGTTGACTGATCGCGGGATTTGAGAAATTATTCTATCCCAAGTCGATTTCCTGTGATTTTGTAGCAGTCCGTGGTCTGTGGGTACTACAGTGTGACTCTTACTTGCCTTGAGTTTGCCGTGGGTCAAAGATGTAAATGAAATGTTAAAGATTAAAACTCGAGGAAGCCAGTGTTAATTTCTCTACAGAGCGCTTGCTCAAAAACGTAGAAGTCTTTTCGCATTTGCTCTCGTTATTTTACAGGATCGAACTGAAAGAATGAAAGAGAAAATAGCATCTCTCTGAAA
>OMLO01000204.1_pt1 | contig 33561 bp, 21 predicted proteins | sample 1674811 | NCBI WGS metagenome assembly OMLO01 (sample SAMN06265003, study PRJEB25207) | coral metagenome | isolation source: Coral host | place: Mexico:La Bocana,Puerto Morelos, Mexico | collected 2008-11-13
AACCCAATCGAACACCAATCGTTCGATTGAGTTCGATTGATTTTTTGTTCGATTTTGTTCGATTGGATACCCCAGGTTTAAATCCTTCACCAGGACTTGCATTCATATGATTACCTATCGCATCGTGCCTATGGCAAATTCATTGTCCCAGATGAAGGCAAACTTACCTTCGATTGATTAGCAATCAACATAACTTGTGTAATGGCAGACGGGGGAAGGATTGGATTATGTGGAGGCAACTCGCTTCCAGATGGAGGTTGAAGTTTTACTCTCATCGTCTGCAAAACAAAACACTGTCCTTACCAGTCTGATACTTGAGCCTCGTGCGCAGACGTTCTTATGTCTCGTCACGCACTGAAGAAAAAAGACTGCGTGACGAACGCAAAGGGCTAGTCTGATACTGGAGTGACAGTAGGGCTCTTAGCAGCCATTGGTCATGTAACTATATCACGCTTGCTGGAAGTGTAATGAGTGGACCAAAATAGACAAGCATTCTTTACTAAGCTTTGCAAGGTTATTACTTCGTGCTGAAATTTCACTGCTTGTCCATACTTGCCTGTTCTCAAACGGTCATGCGGTACACCGTATTCATGTGGTAATTGGTCAAACAGTGTCACTTTTTTGTTACAGGATAAACATTCAGTTAGCACCCACAAAGAACTCCAAAAATAACTAGATACAAGTGCATGTAAAATATGTAATATGTAATATATGTAGTTATATTTATACCACGCCACGCAAAATACAGCCAATTAGAATGTAAGAAAGCCGTTGTATATTCGACGGTGTTACATCTAAGCTTCCCACTCGAGGTACTCCCACTCGGGGTACTCCCAGAAAACCCTCACCCTATTTATGACCAAAATCTGCGATTTTCCCTACCCTATTTATGACCTGACCAAAAATTTCATACCCCATTAGGGGAAGGGCTTTTGTTGCTGGCTTTATCTAGCCTGCATAGCACGCGTTAAACGGGGTAGAGGAAGGCAAAGCGCGGATGGGAGAAGGAGGGCGTCATGAAGAAAACTTCTTCTAAAAAAAACCGAATTGAAGACTAGAGTGGAAAAACCGATACCCTATTTATGACCAAAATGGCGGCAAAATGGCGGCAAAATGGCTAAAATCGATACCCAGTTTACGACCAAAACGGCTGAAAAACCATACCCTTTGGGGCCGCACATACCTATATAGCCCATATAAGGGAGTACCCCCGGGAGGGTTAACATAGTTATGAATCGTTCTCTCGTGATATACCGTGGAACATCCCACTTGTTGTTTATCAGTATACACACTCGCCTAAAGCCTTGTGTGTATACCGAGAAACCTCAAGTTACTCGAAATTATGGCCTACAGATCTACTTTACCTTAGGTACTGCTGCTTGAAAGACAAAGTTTTTTACTGCAGAAGACAGTGAACTCATAGTGGAGATCACGACAATCAACAAGTCGCTTCTGGACAATTCTGCACTAGTCTAAAAAAGAGAGAATAAAATAGTTACGTTCGTTAAGTTCGTATAACGTTACGTTCGTTCGTTACTGAAAGCAGAAAGGGCTAATCATTGCAAAAACCGGATATCAACCAATACGTCCCTTCTGAATTCTAACAGAAGCGACGTTTTCTTGCCAAGCTGCAGCTCATAAACGACGTGAAAACAAAGCTTGCATACTCATTAATAATTCATCAATTTTACACAGAAGCAAATCAAGACTGGGCCGGTGTTTTGATATCTCATCTAATTTAGCATTGATGTTTACGATTTTATTTCTTCGTTTCCTCCTCAGTTTTAAGATATATCAAACATTCAAGACAGAATTTTGGCCACATTTCCAAATACCTCAAAGTTCGTCAAAAATACTCCGCTACGCGTCATATTTTCAACCCTCTTGTTGTTGTTTAGAAACGTGGTCAAGACGGTCGTTCGTGTTAGATATTTCGTGGCTAAAGAGCCCCGTGCAGATGTCATTTAAGCCGTTAAACAGTTCTGTATGCATGACTTGCACGTGTTTATGTGACCTGAACCTATCAGTTCATGAAAGAAGTTCTAACTCTAACTGCCATCCTACGTTTTGTAAGAAAGAACAATATCAGTCAATATTTTGAGTGAATGTGCAAGTTTAACAGTTGCAACCTGTTGTCTTTCCAGCACTACGCAGCACGGTTCAACTAAAATTTAGAATTTTACTGGGAACAAAGATTATTGGATACAATGATCCAGTAACAGATGAAATAGTACACCCACCTTAGCAAAGTGAAAAGTAATCCTGATGCTGTTTTTATCGAGTACTGTAATTGGTGCATGACTTGCTAGAGAAAAAAATCACAGCGTTTGAGATCTTATATTTGATGACAAAATAACTTCATCGTGATTGGCTGAGAGCAAGCCCATTTAATTACGCAAAGCATGCGCGCGCGTTCGTTGATTTTCTCCGTGTAATAAATGCACGAGTAAACATGTGTAAGCTGTTCGAGTAATCAAGGATCTACAATCTTGGTCACGAGGGTTGGAAAATTCATTCTATAAGCATTTTGCCCTCTACCCCCACCCTTCACCCAAGTAAAATGTTGACAAAACACTTTCATCCGAACACAAGTTTGCATTTTACCATTTTCCAACATTGAAAAGACGAATGGGGATGCTGACACTTATTCTGTACGTGTTACGGTTATGATTTCATGTTTCTGCGTATTTTCCAACACAATTTGCCCATTGTTATAGAATGTGCCTGATATCTGAAAGTTCTTTGAAATTACACCCGCGTACAGGATCGTGCAATTTTGGAAGAATATGCAAATATCACTCATATTGGTCTGTACTTATACTCACTGGTAACAAACAAGATACTAGGGCTTGATGAAGGTTGTCCTGTAACATGTGCATGTATTAATAACCTGACTGGATTGTCCACCGTCTCAGCGTATAAGCACAAGTATACACATGTCATATACTTATAGAGTGTCTAGGTACAGTAGGTAATTTCTTTCTGCTGGCTTCCAATGGCAGCCTGCAGTTTGGTTCATCATGTGCGATAGATGTCTTCAAAAAAGCAATATCTAAAGCGCCCTATATACCATTTATTTCCCTCGGCAAGTGTCAGGTACTCGAGTAATAATAAGGAATGAGGTGGAGCGGCACGTAAGAGTGAAAAACGCGCGCGGACGAGGACACGTGACGAAATGTACCACGCTCGATTACTTTAGCACCAGCTGGTAAGCCACTTGGCAAGTAGCACAATTACAGTCATTTGCATAGCTGACGCTTTCAAATCATGGTCGCACTCATGTTTTGGGGAGACATTATAAAGTCAAATGAACCACAAAAAAAATCAACTTGTGTTTCTAACCTGGTGTAATAGTATCTAAAGGCACAAAAACGTTGTCCAAAGAAAGAGGTACAGCAGGTTTGGGAGGTGCAGGAGGAAAACTCGCAGCTGAAGGAGAACCTACATTCATGGTACCAGATGAAAGTGTGGCCGGGCTGGGCTCTAGTCCTAATGATAGCATGCTGTCAGAAGCTGCTGCCTGCTGCTGCTCTGGCACAGCTTTCTCTTGTAATGGAGGAACGGTTTGTTTCTGCTTCTGCTGCTGTTTCTGGTTCTGCAGAACTTCTTGTCCCAGCAAGTCAAGGGCATTAGGTGCTCTGGTTTCATCTCCTGCTCTTCGGCTCCCGGCTGCCGGAAGATTCCCTCGAGCTGCTAACCCAGTAGTTGGCATGGCAAGGCTAGTTGTACCCATACTCACTGGTCCCGGTCTTGGTGGCATTGACATTGCTCCAGGACTCATGGCTTGGAAGGGCACGCGAGGCATTTGTCCCACTCCCATGTACACTGGAGCCATCATACCTGCCACCTGCTGTTGACCCATTGGTCGGACCACACCCACTGTAGAGGGTGCGCTGGTTGGGAGCATGCCAAAGTTCTGATTTGTCAAAGCCCAAGGCCCTGCACTGCCAGGCTGCTGAGGAACCTGTTGTGAAAAAAAAAACGCTACAATCAGGGCCGTTGCCATAAAAAAGTACTAACCTCAGTAATGTCCATGATTTAATTCTCTACCTAGGTATTTAGAAGTGTTTAACTTTCCTCTCAAAAATCAAACACTGTTTTCGTAGCCAAGCAAGATGAGTGCATTGAGATCATACCTGCAAAGGTATCTGAGAATTACTGGCTGCAGGAGGTGGTTCAATGTCATGAAGACCTACAAGAGTGAAGAATATCATGAAACAAGCAGCCAAACAGATACAATGTAACACTATCATGCGCACAGAGTTTGAAAACAATGATCTTTCTTGTTCTATTACTCCAGGAAAGAGAAACAAAGACTGTGTGGTGACTCTCTTTTACAAACAACAAAATATTTATTGTCCATTTTGTCCATGCTTGGGATGCACAGGCAGGTAAACTGGCAGATTTCAACTGGTAAACTACATATACATGTATCATTGTCATCATCATCATCACCATCATCAGCCATCCCATCAGTGCCTACACTGTAGGTGAAACACAACATAGCCATTCCTCGGCCATCATTGTGGTGGAGAGCCACTAAGCAAGCCTCCTGCCAACTCTTCCATCCTAAATCCTCAAAAATCTTCATTAGTTGTAAATAGATTTACCTAGAGCTTTGAGTTCATTTTCCAGAACACTTGAAACTGGTGTTTCTGTTGATCCTGTCTGTTGACTTGTAGCACCCAGGTCAATAAGAGTGGAAGCAACTGTTCCTGGACCTGCTCCTGCTCCTGCTTCTGGACCTACACCTACTACAGCCTCTGCCGCTGGTTTCTGGGTTGCTGGAGGGGAGGCTGGACCAGTTGTAGAGAGTGAAGACAGGGGAGGCATTCCAAAAATCCTTCGGTAATACTCTAAGACTCTTGACAGATCATCATTGACCCTAAGAATATCAGCTGCAAAATGGTGATATTTCCATTAGAGTTTGTTGATAAAGCATTCTTGGCATCTTTAATTAATACAATGCAGCTCGATTTTGTGGTTTTACTAAAACCTTAAATTTTATTATTCAGAGTTACATGCTTTTCATCTTACCAAGTCCTTCGTCACCATCTTCTGTGGCTGAGCTTGCCAGTCTGAACAACTGGGGTCTCATCCTATCACAGGCATCATAAAGTTCCTGTTTGTGAAAAAAAAATTAACGTGGATAACTCTCAAAATACACCTCTCAACAAAGTTATGCATACAATTCAGCTATATGTAGTCAATCACAACTTGACAGGAGTCTAAGTAGGTACCTCCCTTGTATTCATAGAGTGACTTTGGGCAGACAGTTGTTGTGATTGCTCATTTTCGCATCTGATTAGCACCATCTAAGTAAAAACGTGAGGTTCTAGACTACCGGTACATGTATTTTGCTGCACTGGAGCTACTATACACATGTACAAGTCTTGCAAATAAAACTTTTACCTCAATTTTGAAAGAGGATCAAAATGATGCCATGTATATGTAACAACAACAGAAACTGTACATGTGTTATTATTCATAATGAATGATGTTTATCATTTATGCAATGTGTGGACAATATATTTGCAAGTGCTACTTGCCTTCATCAGTTCTTTATCTTGGGATGGAGAACTGGGACTGTAGTGGTTCAGCATTTCTGTTAGCAACTTGATGTTATTACAGCATGTTTCTATTTCAGTGTTTCTTTTCACTAATCTCTCCATTTTCATTTCATCCTGGCAAAATAACACAATTCAATGACAATGATAAGAGCATCAATGGCCAGCACATACAGTGTTTGGGTAATGTAGGTACAGTATATGTAGCTTATAGTAACTGTAACTGGTCCTTTAGCCTTTGAACTGCGACCGGTAGAACTACCGCTAACTTGTGATTGCAGACATATTTTTTACTGTCACCTGTCTCAGCACAGAGTAATGTTTGCCCAGGAGTGCTCTACAATATTGTACATGATTATACACATACAACATACAAGTTCTGACTGAAGCTGCTGCATGAAGTACATGTGGTGCCAATAGGTTCACTTAGGCTTTCAAGAAAAAATAGCTACATGTACCTCAAGGGCACGTTGTCTTCTCCTCACCCACACCCAACCCAAGGAGAGTACTCAGAAATTCCAAGGGGGAGGGTGAGTTAACACTTCAGCCAAGATTTTCCTCAAACTGTAGGAAATCAAGGGCATCTGATGCCTACATTAAGGCTTTGGACTTGAAAACCTTTCCATCACACATGAACAATTTTGTTTCTACAAAGTCTGTGAGTAGCATTTTTAACAGTCCTATAATGTACATCTTGTAAGAGTAAAAGAATATTGTAAGTTATAAGCATGCCACTGAACATCTAATTATTGCAGCAGTGTCATTTTTATCCTCACTAAGAACCAACCTGTCTAACCATGGTCTTTATCAATCTGTTTGCAGCTTGTAAATCCTCTGGATGAGTACTTTTCAGAAGACGTGACAGAAGCTGGTAAAAAACATGGGTAAACATGATTGCCAAAAAGACTCAATACCGTAGCTTAATTAACTCCATACCCCTCAACTACTCTCTAATTATTGCAAAATATCATATTTTTGCTTCAAGCATACGTGTTGGCTCCCTAGACTTTAATGGCTCTCTTTTGTGGCTAAAAGACAAATTCTGTATCCTTCGCACTTTGGCGGTCAAAAACAAAGAACTTGATCAATTTAAAGAAACGTGGGCCGCTTTGCTTTAGTCGTGTATCTGTACTGTGCGTGTGTGTTGCTTTAGAGAATTGTAATCATAACCATGCTACAGTCATTACGTTATCACCCGGTGCAAGTGATTCGTGTAAGAAATATAACACTAATTTTATGCAACGTCTTGTAAGTAGTTAGTGTCATATGTAGTAAATAATGTTTGTGAACAAGAAACATGATGCTCTTTAAGTAGGCAAAATAGCATTTTGTAAGCAACAATCATAAACTAGTAATGTATCAAGTGATAAGTCAATGTTAGTACTGTGTTTGTAAATTGCAAGCTTTTAATGTTAGTATTTTGTATTTGTAACATAATATATGTTCTGTAGTTATTAATGTAAAAAATATGTATCCTACTACTGTAAATAATGTCAGTGATGTAAATAATGTTAACATTGTAGGTATCGTTAGTATTGTAAAGCCAATCGTACAGACCTGTACAAGAACCGTCCCATACAATCTTAGCTAGGTATACCGTATACCTTTTGAGGCCAAGAAAACCTAAATTCACGGTCTTGAATTGTACAATTTTATTAAGAGTGCATTTCAACATGAAATTCAAGTCTAAATCAAGATAAACATAGACATATCAAAACCACAGTTGATCAAGTCCTCTTAATTTCATGCTAACTAAGCTTTACAAGCGGCAGCCATAAGAAAGTAAATAACAAAAAAAAATCACAGGTTACATGAATGAAGGGGTTTAAATCTGCGGGCACATTCTTGAAAATCGGCCAGGTATACATGTCTATTTTGTAAACACATGAAAGCTAACCTTTGATTTTTCTTCATCCTGAAATATTGTATCTTTTGGTTTTTCTTGTGATGTACCCTATAAACAGAAGAAATTCATAAAATTCAAAATTTAATTTAAATGCTGATCAATACTACTTTAAACTGAGGTGCTACTTTTGAATAAAAAATTAATCATTATTACTTGGTACCAGCTTTAACAACTCCTATAGTGTTGGAGATTTACACTCACCCACTCCCCAATGCAAGTGTGAAAAGCATTGGGTGAGTACAAATCAACACTCAGCTGTTTGGTAAATATGATTTTCATTTTGGGGAAATTGTTTCAGCTCGAATGTTGACCACACACTTTTTTAGCTTTTGAGATGCCCAAATACTTAACAAAAAATGATATACATTGTGCATGGTGGAGTAATAATTTACAATAATTTATAATAATTAACAATCATAATGGTACACGTGTATGAACTGATAGCGTTGTTCTCCAGTTGAGCTGGCAATATTAAGAGTAGTGCATAAGATCTGAAGATGGCACATGAGAGAAATAAGGATCTTTGCTTCCTAAGGAATGCAACTCCCCAAGAATTTGGAAATACATGTAGGAAAATGTTTCCAAGAAGTGTCAAAAGTTGATGATAAAAATGATGATGAAAAAATAAAATTGATCTACAATCCAAAGGAGTCTGGTAAATGGAGAGGGGCCAAGGGGCATCTTTCTGGGCGAGTGAAAATTACACCTTGGGAGTGTATTTTGAGAGTTACTTGCCTGAATGGCTAGTGCTGTCAAAATTGAGTTTGTAACCCTGCTCTTGCGATCATTAATAAACCATGTGATTTTACACATCAAATAAAACTTAAAAAAGTGTAAGTTATTTTCATATTTTGTTACTACAAAACATGTATAACTTCAACTAATTGTAGATGTAGAAAAGTGTGCTACCATCTTCATGGGTTTAACTTGAGGTTTTCAGACAGATGACAATCATTGACCTTCAAGGCACGTAAAATGCTCAGAACATGTTTTGAACTGAACTTTGTTTTCCTTGACAAGGTCACTGAGGCCTGCAGACAATATCTTACCATCAGGCTGGTCATCATTTTTATAAAAAAACAACAAAACTGTGAATGTTGACAGTTACTGTAAAGGAAACACAAAATCCAAGTGAAATATCAATGTTTCCATGCACACATGTGGGTGTTATATTCATTTTCACACTCACTTCATCTGATGGTGTAGCATATGGGTCCTGTGGGTCTTTTGTCACAATTCCTCAATAAAAAAAGTGCAAAAATATGTTCTTAAAAATATATAATGTAATAAATTATAACAAATTGCATTAACGGACTACTCGGATCTCAGATCTAAGATCTTGAGTACATATGGAGTTCAGCACCTGAACTAATGTTATAAATTAATATGTAAACATGTTATGAGGTTTGAAAAAAAAGAATACATCCAAATATTCGTATGGGTAATCAAATGGTGACGAGTGAAATTAGGAAATAATTTCACGCGCGTTTTGTCAAAATTCTAATAAGAGGGAAATTATTAGAATTTTGACAAAATGCAAGTGAAATTATTTCCTAATTTCACGAGTATATCATTTGGTTACCTTTTAATATCATGGGTGACAAATAAAATTATGCTCACAATCCTGGGTTACGGAAGCGTTGCCATAGCAATTTTATAATTTCCCATGTGAAATTATAAATTATGGCTGAAATTTCGTGCCAAAATTAAGGAGTAATTTGTCACCCATGATATTACAATGATTATTAAAATGACTGCAGATCTGACTTTTTCTTGGGGTCAATTACAAGGAAAAAATGCTCAATAATGAGACAAATTCTGTTGAATATTACGAAGTCATTGGAAACTCAAATGCCTTTACAATAATTAAGTTTTATTGCACAAATTCAAAGCATTGAGCAGTTCCAGACAATCCATACTCCTCCACATAAGGGATTGTAATTCCTTGGGAGTGGGGATTAAGGATTCTGTCAGACTAAAACTAAAGCAATGTATGAAAATTAATTGGGATTTTCAGAGAGGGGAGGTGGAGTTCTTAGAAAAAAACCCTGTAGGATGGGAATGAATATTTTCTGGAATTACACACTTCGACATTGTGAAACTATGCTGTAGCTTACCTTGTTGTTTCAGCATTTTGTAAGCCTCAGCAATTTTGGTCTCTTTTGGTAAACCAAGGGTCCAGCTGTACATACACTGAACAATGCGCTTCTTGACTGCATCTGGTGTCCAGTCTCCATCATACTAAGGTGATAAAATAATAATTATATCAAAAAAAATAAAATCTAACAAATAAAGGTAATATAGTTACTTCAAGTAGACCAGTTGGACATTTTACAGAACATAACTGAACTTGGGACCATGGAGAACAAGTGCAAGTACTGACAGGGCAAATGAGGGGAACTTGAACCCAGGACCTATAGTGTGTATGGTTTACAGGACCAGCACCCTAAAGTACTTGGCCATGTTGCCCCTTATGTTGACAAAATGTATTTCTAAGTAAGCATGTGCATGTAATTGTTATATTTAGGAAATCACTTTTCCAGCAGGCCTAACAACAAAATGTTCTAGGAATTGTGTCTACTTCTTGAAGTAGGTACCACTTGAACACTTATAGAAATAGGGAGGTAAATGACAAATGCAAAACTTTGCGAGAAGGCAAGACTAGCGTTGTCTTTGTGAGCCTAAGACACTGAAATTTTGAACGGCAAAACCAAGATTTTAAAGTGTTTAAAATGCAAGTTCATGATGTTCAGAAACTTACAGACATTCAGGGAAAAGCAGCTTTTGTAAAAAAATTGAGACTGCAGGAGGCACATAACTGAAAAAGGAACAGGACTGCCAAACTCTTAACACTCTAAGAAAATTTTTTGAGACCCAAGTTTTTCAATGACCATTTGCTACCCCTTAAGCTCCTGCTTATAAATATTTCAAGTTATAACTATTTATAAATAGTTTGTTAGGTATTTTAGTCATTTACCTCTCTCCTTATAACAAAGAAGGCAAAGCACTGAATTTTGAATTATGGCTTTGACAGAGTGCTGGCATATTGTTGTTAAATCAGTTTCTCAACAAGCAAAACGCTAACTCTTTTACAGTATGACAAAAAAAAAATTCCAGAAAACATTTTTACAACCCCAAGGAGATATTCTGGAGCAAAACATTTTTGAAATACATCTTTAAAATCTTAAAATACAGTTACCTTTGATGATATTAATTTAATTAGCTCATTAAGGAATCTGTATTTCCCAACTTCAGCATGAAATCGCTGCCCACAGTTTTGCACACATGCTTCAATAAGCTGATCAAAAGAATAATGACAAAAATATTTATAAGATTTCAAGCCTAACTAATACTATGCATTCATGAACATGTAACTTGTGTCCCAGTAAACAAAAAAATATTTTTCCAAAAATTAAACACTATAACATGACAATTTGGTGTCATCTTGTTACCATTATCAAAATAGGTCATTCAGTTCAGTTATACCCTAGCGTCAGGCTTTTCGCCAGACCAGCATCCAGGAGTCCTGTGGACGGACACTTTTTAGAGAAAACTGTTTTACTTTTCATGTTACCTTATAAATTATTAATTTGACCAGGCCCTAAAGCGCATTTTGGGATGCTCACTTTTTGAATCCTGGCTGAAAAGCCTGTCTAATGTAGGTGTTAACAAGCAACTCAATGGCTTGAATCTACATTAAATGATTGTGACAAGATGACATTTTATAGCGTTCATTTTTCTTTCAAAAGGTTTTCTATATCTTCTTTAATCAGAATTCATAATTAGAAATATAAGGAGAGATAAATAAAAAACTAGATGAATGATGACATAATAAATGGGAATAATACATATGTACAGTTTTGAGACTTTTTGATTGGTCAACGCCATGCCAATCAATGCTCATTAATTACCAGGAAATCGATTGTAATTGATTTAACGAATGATTTACCAAGCATCGATTTCATTGATGATTCAAGGTGATTCGAGATTCAAAGCAGTACTAAAGAATCTGCAAAGGACTCTTTTGCACGACTCCATGTGGATCACCATTGCTACGTATGTACTTGCCTTATTTTCATTGGCTGACGCGATTGCGAATTAGCAACAAAAGATTTCAAACTCACATTAAGTCCAAGAAGAGCCTCTTCTTCCCTGGCGCTCTTGACTTTCGTTGCAATGTAACGTATTCCGATTAGTGGACTAGAAGACAGATAATAACATATTTAAGCTGGAGCCTTAAAGCTGAACTAAACTGACGCAAAATCGGAGCTAAAATCAACCGTCCTCACCCATCTAGCTCAAGATTTATTCTGTCGCATACTGGAGTTGTGTAATCCACACCTTCTCGGCTTTTAGATGGATCCGTAGCTTTATCTAAAAGATAGTTTAATTTGCGAATAAATGCGGAAATAATTCTAAGCAAGCAAATTAAAGGGAATCGAATAGTACCTATCAAATCCTCCAAGGTTTCCGCCATGTTTTTCCTTGTTCGCTGGCTACGCATGCTCTGATCTTTGCGCGGTTACTAATTTAGTAATCAAAATGGCGTCCGAAGTTGGTGGATTCCGGACCATTTGCGTCAAATTTAGCGACACTTGTAGTTCTTATCATTTTCTTTATATCAAAAATCATACAATAAGAGACGAAGATACATCAAAGCCACCAGATAAGACGCTGTTCGTCGTGAACATTCCCCCATATTGCAGTAAGGTAAGCCCGAACTTATTTGTTTTCAGTGCTATATGATCACCACGTTGCGTACCTACAGTCATTAATGTTATAGTCTATTTCTGAAATTATTCAAGGGTTCGTTAAAACGGTTATTTAGCTGTTGTGGAGCAGTAAAGGAGGTGTTCCTTGTCAAGCATCCTGGACCCGTAGAAAGGGAAACGGCCAGTCTAGTCATCACTTCAGATAAAATCAAGGTAACCTTAAACGCTGTGTCTAAATGACCGGCAGCCGGTCAAGGTTTTAAAATCACTAAATGACCGGCAATCTGATATTTTTCGCAAATTTTAAGGAATCGAAACTATCACATGCCAAGTAACAACCGCCAAGAGATCCAGAAGAGCTGGACAGATCGCAGGTCTAACGCATGGTTGATGTTCGGCTAAGAGAGCGAGACCATGGTTTGTGACACTTGGAAATTTTTAGGTCGACTACCAGTCACGGTTTCAAAGCAGTATGATAGTTTTGACAAATTTAGGAATTAATGTTGCGCACAATAGGAAAGACACCATTTAAGTGGGAGAAAGGTGTGGGGATAAGAGTTGTCCTGGACCTGTGAGCTGCCTGGCACATGCGAAGCCAGAACTCGGGGCTAGTGTCAGTGAGTGGCATATAAGACCATGAGATGGGTGTCACAGGGAACAGAGGCAGGGTGGTGTGTGCTTATGCCAAGCTCCTGGAGGGATGATAGGGAGTGGAAGTGGCAACCCAGGCATCGCTTCAGTGTGGGACTGAAGGGTTGTCGCCAGCGACACTTATCCCCAAAACCATTTATTAACAACAACTTTAAAGGTATTACAAGATAGTTTTTTTTTTATAGAAAAATACATCATGTCTATATGATGTAGCCTATGTAAAGAGCTATGCCTAAGAATGGGAAATAAATGCTCGAGTCAACCAAGAACTGAATTGTGAGTGGAGATCGACTGCGATTGGTCTACTCGCACATGAACAAGGTAAAACTACTTGGAGCTGATTGGCTGGTGATCTAAAAGCAGGTGTGGATAAATCTTTTGATTGGCCTATAGCAGTGGAGCCCAGGATAAAATACCTGTTTGCAGTTCGAGGGGCGGGAAATCGATTGCTGGAAAATCACCTATGAGTGGAGCACAAGGATCTATTGAGCAAAGCATTAACTCCAGTTTATGCTTTTAGTAATTTGAAAACCATGACCAGCAGTTGACCTGAAATTTTCTAAGTGTCACAAACCACGGTCTCACTCTCTGAGCTGAGCGGCAACCACACCTTAGACCTGCGATCTGTACAGCTCTTCTGGATCGCTTGCTGGTTGTTAATGGACATATGATAGTTTGGAATGGATGGGTCCCTTCAATTCCTTAAAATTTGAGAAAAATGCAGACTGCTGGTCATGTAGTGATTTTAAAACCTTGGACGGCTGCCGGTTATTTAGACACAGCAAACCTTAAGAGGGCTTATATATATAATATTAGTTAGCGTATTGAGTTTTCAAGCTTGTATAAGTCTTCAAGGACTTTTAAATAATCTTTCAATATGCTTTTTACTTTTCTGTGGATGCTTTTTTGAATGTTATTGAGAAAGTAGTACCCATGAGCCAATAGATGCTGAGATCTTTGTAAAATTTGGAGCTGTTTTGGCAATGTTCAGTTTTAGCCAAAAATCTTTAATGCCCTTTTTCTACTGAACCCTTAAATTATTACTTCACAATGTACTTAGTAACCTAATTCTTGTTTTCTTTAGGGATTTAAAGTTGGCTATATTGTTTTCAAAAAGTCGTCTTCCTTGACTGCAGCATTGAACTTAGATAGCTCTGCCGTGAGAGTGTTATCATCAGAAAAAAAACCAATACCAACAGGAATGAAAAGTAAGCATACATGTAGACACAAATTGGATCGGCAATGTCTATGTTACTGGATTAGTGACTACATGCATGTACACTGTAGCTTGTAATGCCATGCAGGGTAAATTAGTTTGAATTATCATCATACCCTTACCAGACTTAAAAGGGAGGGTGCCAGCTGTCATTATTGATGAATATAATTTTTATTTAGTCTCATTTATAGTGCACATTCATAAGAATATTAGCTTGCTAAGCTCTAATGTGGAGTCAATAGAATGGTTAATCCTTGATACATCTACGTGTGCATGCATTTGCCACCATTTGTTTGTCTCAATTTTTAGTTTGATGATTTTTACGCGAAAAGTTCTAGACTAGAGACAATACCGAGTGCCATCACACAACAGTTTTCCAGTAGCTATGTAACAGGAATGCATTGGTGACACATCAAATAATGCATACATATGTACAATAGCATTACTGTGATGTCCTCAAAACAAGGTTTATCTGATGAATAAAAATTTCTTTTCAAAGCTTTTAAAAACATTTCATTTTGTACATATATATGTTTTGTAGAATGGACTCAAGAGTACCACATGCAATATCCTGACTCCACAAAGTTACAGGCAGAAGTGGATGAATTTATGGAAACATTTGACAAGAAAAAAGAACAGGTGCATTATAATTTAATTAGTGTTACTTTTTCACGTTAAAGTCATTTTTATTTTTTAATTTACTGGCCTACGTAATTGCCTTGTAGTGGTATCAGAACCAGTCATGCAATTACATTTATTTATTAATACCTGGTAAGTCAATAGGTTACTTGTGGTACACTTGTGGTAGTGTTAAAAATAGATAGTATTACGCCTTTAAATATTTATCTCTTGTGTCCAGAGTGAAATGGAAGAGGCTGATGCACGAAACCAACCTGATGACGAGGGCTGGGTGACTGTAGGAAGAGGTGGACGGAACCCTGCTGCACCCAGACTGGATGCTGCTGAGTTACAAGAAAGGAGGAAGAAGAAAAAGAAGGTAAGATTGCAGTGTAAAACAACCCACTTCACCATCCAGAAGCTGTTACAAGAGCATAGTTAATGAGCGAGATGTACTCCACTGTAAATCTCATGGACTGAGAGAGAACTCAAGCATGATCTTAAAACTAGGGGTGCACTTCAGTAGAAACCTTAAGAGAAATTTTAAGTGTACTTGCCCACCTTTGATTGACTATTTTGTGTGATTCAATGTGAGAGTAATGACTAACAGTTTACTATTTACTCTCAAAACATTGTGACAGAGAGTGGCTACCCATTCTCCCATTCTCTTGATAAAAGTGCATTGCTCCCAAAAATACAAAATTGGAATACTAATTTTAAAAAATATATATGTTAAAAAATGTGAGAAAACATGTTGTAATTGTAATATTTCCCATAGCTTTTTCTCTTGAGAAGGCCCACATCGAGTTACATGTATATTCTAGAGGTTAAATTGTGAAAACTTTTGAACTCAGTGTGCTCTCTAGCCTGTGTAGCAAGCGCTTCCGTGTGGTTGGCAAGGAATGAGATTTTTGGTGTTTTGCCTGTGCGAAATATGGGGCAAGAGCTGAGAAGGCAAAACGCCGAAAATCCAGTTCCTTGGTCTTTCTTTGCACCCCAACCCCACGGAAACGCTTACAACACAGGCATTGCGCTGATCTCCAGATCGAGCAGTCTGGGTTCGAGCCCTGGCCCGTAACATTGTGTTGTTCTCTTGGGTAAGACACTTTACCCTCACAGTGCCTCTCTCCACCCTGGCTCCAGTTGTTTGAAGGCTGGATAACGGATAAATCGCTATCCAGTGGATAAGTGTTAACAAAACAAGCCATGCTATCCGCTGGATAGTGATTTATCCGGCGGATAACGTTATTCGCCTTGAGTGACAAATTCCCACGTAGACTCTGTGACCCCCTACCCCCTGCAGGCTTACATGATAAAATAATATCACAGGGGGTAGGGGGTCAGAGTCTTCGTGGGAATTCGTCACCCATTCACCTTTCGGGCCAGGTGTATAAACGGGTACCAGTGACCTTAATGCTTTTACTACGCTAATGCTTTTATGTTTTCCTTTATTGTAGCAGGCGTTATTAAATTTTTACCAGTTTCAACAACGAGAGACAAGAAGAGAACGTGAGTAAATGATGATTAAAATGTAAATTGTAACTGAAAGAAGATCAGTCGTCGATTCTGTGTGCAAGCTCTCTGACAAGGACGAAAAGACCATGGGTCGCGCTTGAGGAAGAAATTGCTGTTTCATGATTCTTAGGCAGAAGCATATGGGTTTCTTCAGCTGAAGGTCACACACGGACCAGTTGCAACGTGGACCATATGATAAGTGGTCTCCTTGTTGAGAGAGAAGCGAGGTTCTCTCGTGCTAGAAGTTAGAAATTCCATTAAAACTAATTAGTACTTTGAAACTATAAGCATTACTCGGTGTTAACTCATGTTTTTTCTTTTCAACTTTTCTGTTTTTGACAGATATTGCACGTTTACGCAAGAAATTCGACAACGACAAGAAGAAAATTGCTGAAATGAAGTCGGCGAGAAAATTTCGACCGTATTAAATATTTTGTATTACCGTTAGTTTTTAAAGGACATCTGTACACGTGACTAATCTTTATCAACAAAATATTGAACTGAAACTTCATTAAAGTACATGTATAGATGTGGTCCGGTGTGTTTGTTAAATCATTCTCACCGCCATAATCTGGCAAAAATAGTGAGAAACATCTTAAATAGATGTTAATTATTGCAGTCGTCAGGTAGTGACCAGCTTCCAGCTTGGGGGATAGGGGGTTATTGGGTGTAACTGGGTGCGTATGTGCCGCCCAGGTCTCCAAATTTGGACCCTGTTTTAGAAAGAATTTGCATTTAAAATGGTACCCCGTTCTAGAAATAGCTCAATTTTTTATACTCCGCTCTATTAACTTAGCGTTACCCCAAGATAACTTCTTAATTTGATAAGCTTTCGTACGTTCGAAATATTATACCCCGAAACTTTTCGAAAATAGGAACCCTGTCCTAGATCAGGAGTCCCAAAATCACGATCCCGTTGGGCGGTACATATCCGTGTAGATATTCTGGGGAAGAACTCTCCCACACGGGTCCTTCTGTCAGATTTCAATAGTGTGCGATATGGGTGACGTCTTCTGCTCATAAAGAGACGAAGACCCTTGTAGAAGGAAATTCGTTTATTTGCCCGTGTTTAATGCTACCCCTATTCTCTTTCGCTTCTTCTAGCCAATACAAAAACATTTCATAATCTAGCAAGGTAGACAAATAGTCAACAAACAGCACAATATATAAGGCGTTTCGCAGCGTCATGTTTGCCTCAATATATCTAATAGCCTGGGGGCGGCGGCGTTTATTGAAAGCTTAAGAAAGCGAATATTGATAAAGCGGGCTCGTCTCACGTCACATCCTAAACATTTAGAGCCTATAAGAGCTTGAATTGTTGATGAAGGTGAATTAACCTGCTGAGGGTTTGGACAGACAAGAGCAAAGTGAGCAAAGTGAGAGTAATCATGGCTCACACACAAAACATCATTTTTACAAACTCGATTCGGCCGTTAACTTAAAGTCGATAAATAGCGACATAATCACTTTCTGTTAAGTCAGCGTTAAGTCTATACTTAGAAACTAACGTAACCTTGCTTAATTAAACGGTCCTTAACGTTATTGCTGTCTTTGTTTGTTTTGACGCTCGGATCGCTCAATTTCCTTAAACTTGGTTCTTTCTGAAATTTCGATAGGTCGGATAGTAAGGATCCACGGCTTTATTATGATCAAGTCTTCAAGTGAAAGAGCAACTGCTAAAAGCTAAAGAAAACAAATAACCATATAGTAATGAGCCTGCAACTTGTGTTTTAGTTAAAGAACCAATCAGGTATCACCACATGCCCCGGCCTTGAAGGAAGGGCGTAATTACTTGCAAATTTGTGTCCAATATTTAATTTTAAAAGCGACACGTAAAATTCAACCTATTTGTAACCGTGCAATATATGTTAACGTTTGGTAAAGCCGGAATCACCAACCACACGTATACAAACGTTTGGGCCTTCAGCCAAGAGATATGTAGGTGAAAATTTCAGAGCACTCATGCAGTCAGTTAAGTGACACCCGAAATTGAACCTATATTCACTCAGCGAACAATATAATGTTTAGTTCGTAGCTTCCAGACATTACCAGAAAACAACATATGAAAATAATAAATTGTACTTGGACCTTTACGGGTTCTGTAAATGACTTGAGATGTTACATTTTCTTAACAGCTTTTTATTTTGAAGGAGTGAGGGGGAGGGGGCATTTATTGAAAGTTTAACAAAGCGAATATTGATAAAACGGGCTCGTCTCATGTCATATCCTGAGCATTTAGATTTTATCAGAGCTTGAATTGTTGATGAAGGTGAATTAACCGCCCTGCTGAGTTTTAGACAGAGCAGAGCAAACGGAGAGTATTCATAGCTCACAAACAATACGTCATTTTTACAAACTCGATTCGGCGGTTAACATAAAGTCGATAAATAGCGACATAATCACTTCTGTTGACTCATCGGATCAGTTTCTATTGAAACTAACAACCTTGTTTAATTAAACGGTCCTTAACGTTACTGCTGTCTCGTTACATGTAGTTTGGACGCTCGGATCGGTCAAATTCCTCTGATATTTTGGTAGGTCGGATAGCAAGGATCCACGGCTTTATTATGACCAAGTCTTCAAGTGAAAATAAAATAAATAACCACAAATATAGTAATGAGCCTGGAACTTGTGTTTTAGTTAAAGAACCAATCAAATATCACCACGTGCCTTGAAGCCAGGGCTTAATTAATTACTTGCAAATTTGTGGCCAATATTTTTAAAAACGACGCGTAAAATTCAACCTATTTGTAACCGTGCAATATACGTTAACATTTGGTAAAACCGGAATTACTAACCACATGCATACGTACGTTTGGGCCTTGAGCCAAGAGATATTAGGTGCAAATTTCAGAACACTCATGCAGCCAGTTAAGTGACACCCGAAACTGAACCTATATTCACTCAGCGAACAATATAATGTTTAGACCTGTTTAGTTCGTAGTGCTGAAGTAAAAATGTGATTCAGTTATTTTCTGTAAACCCTTTGTGCGCCGATGTCCCTGATGTTATAAGTAATCAATCTCGAAGAGTAAGGTCTGAATTAATATTGATCCAGGGTAAACACTGATTTCAATCAGTTGTTGGGAGCCTGAGAGTCGAGGTTGAGGCAACAGGCCTTCACATTGATACCAGTTCAAAAAATATGAGCCTCTAATTACTTTAACGTGAACTGATTGGCTAGCGTTTCAACAACACTGATAACGGAAAGCCAAAAAAACAACAAGTTCTTTTTTCGTTTACCGATTTCTTAGACTTTATTCGTAAACAAGTCTTATTATAACAATATATTACAGTGGAAGGTTGGTTTTTGCAATTGACATCGGTAAACAAATCTGTTAAATTCTCACAAATTTCAGTCGACCATGCAGGCCTTCCTTTCCTTGGGAAAAAGATGGTATTGCGAATTGTTCTCCCGAAGCCTGATTATAGATCTCTTTTCAATCTCGCTCTTGCTGAATTGATTTCATATACACCTGCTTCAGTGTTTTATTATGGTGTGCCGCCGCTGAAAAATTTTCAGTTCGGAACTGAATAACGAAGTCAAGTTCTCTAGAGTTACTGCCAAGGGCCCAAATTTTCTCATTCGCTTTTATCGACTACGGTCTCGGCTCTCTTTTCTGAAATTCATTATTTGGGCTGTGTATCCGTTTTCAATGGTGTCCTTATTAAATTAATTAAGAGGCCCGACTGTCTACTCAAGGGAACCTAACCAGGGGTCCATTGTCGCAGATATATTACTAGTTCCAGATCCTTAGCAGTGACCGGTAGAAAATTAATCAAACATAGAAAAGGATGAAACCTGCTTTTCAGTTCAATCAAATAAACTGAAGTAAAAAAGATTCCTCTCCAGCTGTTTTTGAACGAAAGACCTCTGTTAATTATATCTGCAGCGGCACTCTGATATGTACTTTCTGCTGAGGTTGAATTGCTACCCATTGGAAGCGCTGGAGGGTGGTACACCTATCATATCCATTTACTGCTTAAGAAAACTGGATAAGAAAATACTTCGCTAGGGGAAAAATAACTTTTGAAATAATTTTGATTTTCTTTAAATTTTTTTGGCATTTAGGAAACTCCCTGTATGCTCAGGTTTTGCATTGAGAATGCCTTTTCCGCTCGGCAGTATTGGTATTTATTTCATGATCATAAGACCTTGAATTTGAGCGACTGATAACCGATAAGCGATAATCCTTAGAGCAGTAGCGAAAGCAAGGAATAACATTTGGTAAAGACGCGCGGAACTTGTCATTCATTGCAGTGTACACGATGGGGTTGTAGATGACTGAAGCCTTGGCTAACAAATCCGGGATCTCTGCCTCGCCGGGAGTCAGCGTATTAGCACCCCGGATGGTGGCGACGATGCTCACGATGCAGTATGGAGACCAGCTCAACACGAAAGCGGCAATCGCCATGGCAATCATGCGTACGAGCTTGATTTGGTGTTTTCTCCGGCTGGTCCGAATTGAAGCGTTTTCCGACGAGGGTTGCTGTGTGCGAATGAAGCTGCAATGAAAATAGGAAAGTTTCGATCAGGTCTAACCAGGTCTGTGCAGTGAGTAAAGCCAATAAAGTTACTGTGAGAGAGAGTATCTAAGGATACTTCTTCCGACCGCCAGCCCAGTGAAAAAATATACTCATATATTCACTTCTCTCTTACCAAACACCTATACGCCCTTAAATATATAATAACAGCGCTTAAAAACGACTTTTCTTGAAAACGAGTCATGGCAAAAGTTGATAAACCCACTTCACCCCTTCTCCCGAGAGAGGAGATCCCTTGCTTTTTTCCAACCCTCGTCCGTCCCGTTCCTTGAGCACCTCTCTCTTTTTTTCTCCTCCCTCAGTAGCCTGCGTTGCAAGCGTTTACGTGGGGTTGGGGAGCAAAGAGAGACCGAGAAACGGGATTTTCCGTGTTTTTCTTGCGAGAAAAATGGGGCCAAAATCACATACTTATAGATCCGGTAGTAACAAAATATAACGACGCTCAGCGGGATTACGAAGCCGACAAAAACCAACAAAGCGTTGTAGGCCACTCCAGCCTTTGTTTCAGGCACCCAGTTAGGACAACAGCTGATCCCAGAGGCGCTTGGGACGAACTCGTTCCAACCCACCAACGGTGGAAACATAGCCATTATTCCGTACAGCCATGTAAATGCGATCATTGCAGCCATTTTCTTTCTGGGGATTTTTGTTGTGCAGTTGAGACTCTGAAAGGAGGAGTACATCACAAGGCTCATCATCGTCATGTTAGAAATGGCCGCGATTCCTACAGCACCGTTGATAAATCCAGACCACACACACGTGCTACGAATCAGACGCCCTGAGGAGACGTTTGCGGCGACCACCACTGGATAACCAAATACGATGATGATGATGTCAGCGACCGCTAGGTTGATCATGAGGGGGGAGATGCTTTTATTTCTGTGTTCTCGACATCGTAAAACAGCTATGGTGAGAACATTGCCTACAAAGCCAACTGCTAATATAGCGGTCATCACCACAATATATGCTATGAATGTGGAATTGTCCAGCTGGAGTCTGGGCACTTCATTGTTGTTAGGTGTTTGGGTCATATTTGACACGACTGTTGATGTACTTTCCATATTGTCTCTTGCTCAAGTTTTATGCTGGCTGAGATTTTAGTTCGGTTTTGAATTCTGTTGAATCTCAGCAAATACTTGTTAAGTATATATTGTTGTAGTCACTCTGTGAGAAGTAAAGAAGCAAGTATGTAAATTGGTTTTGAAATTTAAAAAACATCAAACTCCGACAATCAGTTTTTCTAGAATATAGTATACTCTAACAATTTCTAAAGTCACTACTAATCTGCTTGAAAGCCAATAAAACTGACACCTTTAAAAGCGTCAAACCCCATTAGCTCTATTTAACTGAATGACTACTTGAAGTTGCTTCATAGAAACGAAATGCCAATAATTTGAAAGTACAGACCAAGTATTACTCAACTCATCAAAGATCAAGCCTCAGTCCTCTGAAGAGTTAAATAGCCCCCCTCCCCCCGGAGAACTCGCCATTACCATTTCAAAAGGTTATTTGTGGGCATGGCACTGGGCGCGGCTTATTTTACCCAGCGTGCATGATATCGATCTGTGACTACTGTATGATGATCTCATAAATAATATAGTTCAATTGTAAAACAGTTGTTTAGCTCATTTAAATTCCTGTCATTTCTTTACCTCACTTACCCGAAAGGAACCGATATAAATCATAAGCAAATTTTAGATTTATAGCACCCTAGTAGGCGGTATAAATTGACAAATGTTACCCACCCAAAGGCCGATCACTGTACAACGAGCAACAATCGCTTTTACGTATACGTAATTCCATAGAGGAGGTGTCACTGTGTGATAGAGAAAAAGGAACTGAAACACTTCTTACCTGGTATATGACGAGCAGCCCCCGAGATTTTGACTACTAGAATTTTCGTAGTGTTTTTTTTTTTTGAATGAAGAAGTTCTTACTGAAAGCCAAGCAATTAGTCACAAGAAATCTCAGTATTTTAGTCAGGAGGTCTCGTGTAAAACAACACTGAAGTATGGATTTAGTCACGGGTTATTTGCACCAGCCTTAAACGTGATGTTTGTTTCGATGAGGAAATCCTAGTGGAAAACAAGGTAAGCAAATCACGGGATTAAGCATCAGTATAAATGCACAGTGATTAGAGCATATCTCGTGGAGTGACTTTACTCAGCTCACGAGACATTTCTACTAGTATAAAGGCATTTTTCGATTGGAATTTTCGACAGCAGATTTCCACTATTTCTCAAGGCTTTGTTCGTCTGGATAAAAGAAAACTCTTGAAAAACCTTGCGGCTAAAGATATTTCCTCTGTCTGAATAAATACGTGTACGTGTATATTGAGTACAAGGCAGCAGGAGCACGTGTTTATCTGTACCTGTTAACACGGTGCTTAGTAACCGCGCAGAGGTAATGGTGCGTTTCGACAAGACGTCGGTAAAACCACGCATTCACACGTTTGTAGGTCGAAGGAGAGAGTTAACATGTTGTTTCAGCGCTTCAACTCTTTCTCTCTTCTGCTATTCTATTTCTCCCCTCATAGTTGGCTTGTATCAAGTGCATTGAAGGGTAAGTTGTAAGCTACAAGTTAGAAATCAGAACTCGATGTAAACGAGCGCGTAAACAGCTAACAGTCGCTGAGCCCAAACGTTTCCCCTTCTCGCTGAGCAAAGAAGGTTTCCTTGAATGAGAAAGTCAATTATTTGAAGTAGGGTCACCACTGTTATTCGACTACGTTATTTTAACGATGAATATTATTTAGCCCTGTTTGTATGGATTATTTTGAACAGGAACGGTGATATTGTTGGCGCCGCGCGATCGATCTGTTGATCTTACGAGTCAGAGTATTTTGGTGAAGAGAAACGGCATAACTTATAAAGAATGCAGGTTTCCTTTAGTGTAGCTCATTTATGTGAGTTACTTGTCGTGTAGGTTTTTACGTAGTATAGTGCTTTGTTTATCTTGACTTTGGTCAAAGTTGTTTTGGAATGAGAGTTCGATTTGCCACAGCTCTAAAAAGTAACATAAGTATGCATATATGTGGAAAAACCCTTAATCCCAGCTGGGCCTTCGGAAAAACAGTTCTCAAACGTTGCTTGCTTTTTGCAAGTCTTATTTTTTTCAGACGACTCGCCTGACCGCTTGCCCATAATTTGCGCAAGTTTTGACCGGACGGCCCTTGGTTCTGAGCCCCCATTGTTTCAGGAATAAAGAAAATGCTATTCTTTTGTCTCGCCCAGTAAGCTTTATTAGACTTAAAAATAACAAATGGAGCAGGTCTAGCGTGCGACAGACAGGGCAGCTTTTTGCCTTACCGCCTTTCTATCGTTGAAGCTTTGGCTTTTCCGTGCACATGTTAGACTGTACAACAGTGTAGACGTCAATGATTAGGAAGTACATTCAAATGCTAATTAGTTGTGTAAACATTACCAATATAAGTCTTAACACACGAAAACAAAGCCTTAGGGAAACTTTGGAGCTGCCAGGGCCAGAAAATTTAATAACCCGGCTTAAGATTTTCTTACTTGAAAAACCTTGCGTGGCTAAAGATATTTCCTCTATCTGGATAAATACAATGTTTATATTGAGTAAAAGTTCCAGCAACCTCTTTCCCAGGGTCTCGCTTTAAGGACTCTAACTTTTCTACTCGTTAGATTTTTTAAAACTTCTACTGCGGAGAGATAATGACTAACTTGTTTCAGAAGTGAAATAAAAATTGGGGGTCACCGGCTTCGTTTCAGAGATAAGGCGTGTGGAAACTAGTCTGATTTTGATAAATTGGTGCGCGTAATTCAGCAAGGTCTCCAGGATCTTTAGGTTAAAATATCAAAGATAAGTCAACAGAGGCAAACTATCCTAATAATATGTTGTATAAGTGAATCTGTGGCGTTAATAATTTCAAGTATTGCTATCATTTTCACAAACCTTAGCCCTTAAAGAGGCATTTAAAACTGATGCACAGCTAAACAAAGAGGTCAAATGAACGGAATTCAATGGAGCGTTTTGCAAAATATTGAAAATTCTACTTGATAGATTTTTTCATTTTTTCGCTAAATGTAAAAAATCGGCAGAGGAAACGACCCATCCAAAGAAAAATAGGGGTCACCAAACGTCCAAGATCGTTAAATCCACGCAAAGTCAAAGCAATGGCCATTTGCCCTATTATTGTTCACTTTACTACTTAGCGCGCGCGCTCGATGCATGACGTGGCGTGTGAATTTCGTGCGCAGTAAGGATGTGCAGAAACAATTAGCGCGAACGTCCTTAAAATCACACTCTTTTCCCCTTTCCCATTGGCAAACATTAATGCTTGGTAACCACACACAGTTAACTAATGTATACTGGCAAGATGAGAGCCATACCATGCACGCACATGTTGGTTGGTCTTTGGAGAAAGTTGACATGTTGTTTGAACGTTTCACCTCTTTCTCTCTTCTTCTATTCTATTTCTCTTCTCATAGTTGGCTTGTATCAAATGCTTTGAAAGGTAAGTTGTAAGCTACAATTTAGAGTTCAGAACTGGAGGTAAATGAGTGTATAAATAGCTGACAGTCGCTAAGCCCACAACTAGCTGGGTCACCTTTCCCCTTCTTGCAAAACAAACGGGGTTTCATTGAGTGAAAAAGTCACTTATGTAAAGTAGGGTCAACACTTGTTTGTTTTTCCGTGGTCATTTTAGTGACAAATATTATTTAACCCTGTTTGTGTGGATTATTTTAAACAGGAACAGTGATATTGTTTTTGCTATCTCAATACCTACCCCTTGCAGCCCTTTTGCCATTTTGTATGTTGTACAGTGCTTTGTGTATCTTGATTTTGTTCAAAGTTGTTTTGGAATGAGAGTTCAATTTGCCACATCTTAAAAAAGTAACTCAACAACTGAACAAAAAAAAAATCTTAATTTTTTGATCTGAGCCTGTTTCTGAGCCCCCATTGTTTCAGGAATAAAAAAATGTCATTGGCTCACTCAGTAAGCTTTGTTAAGGCTTTAAAATGAAAATACAGCAGACCCAGCATGCAACAGACACGGCAGCATTTTGCTCTACCACCTTTCTCTCCTTGAAGCTTTGGGTCGTTGGTTCACGTATTAGACTGTACAACAGTGTAGATTTCAGTGAGTAGGAAATACATCCTTACCAATATGAGTCTTGATATGCCCCTAGGCAAAACTTTCTGCAGCTCTGGCTGCAACATATATCTCAAAGTGGCCTGTTTTTTTTTTTGTGAAGGAAAAATAAAATAAAAGGTTTAAAAGGCTATTTCTTCAGGGTAAACGGGTTAATTTCATTATGCAAACGAAAAGTTGATTCTGGTTGAAGTTTCACACAGAAACAGAGTCTTAAAGAAACTTTGGAACTTCCAAGGCCAGAAAAGTTAATAACCTAGCTTATGGTTTTCTTGCAATGGCACATTCCTGAGATAGTTGGCTAATTACATTTCTCTTGGCAGCCAGCATGTAAATAAATACATAGGAATCTTAATTTTGTGAACCTCAAGATATTATGACATGTTGGGTCGGTTCTTATTCTTTCATTTTTTGTTAACTTAAAGCGTACATAGCAGTGAAAAATATTTCCACCAGAATAACTATATTTTGGTTTGGCCAGTCCAAGATGATGAATACAATCATCATTCCCTGAAGGTGGAAATCTCACCCTGGGAATTGGCCATCATCCCATACTTAAACAGATGTATTTATCATAAGAGGTTGCTAGGTGAATTGTAACTTACTTCAGGGTGAATTTGATACCATGGCAAGCTGCTCAAACATTCTTACCTTTATTTATCTTACAAAAAAAACTAAATTTTCTCTAATGACAGTCAGTGTATGATTAAAATTAAAGAGAAGGGTTATTTTCCAATACCTTACCCTACAAATGAAACAGCAAATTAAAACAGATGGAGTAGTGTACACAAACATGTATGGCATTGTGTTAAAAATGATAGCAAGGCCATTCCTTCTTTCACAATCAGGATAATGTTCAACTTAGTAATGGCCCTTTGCATGTCCAGTATATAACCTTGTCAAACATAAAAAAAAAAACAACGGTTGTGATAACATAATTTTGAGGTCATTGGCATTTTAGTGGAAGATTTCAGGCCAGATCGATAGTTTGAAAATTGTAAACAGTGTGTATACTGGCCATTCAGTGTATGTCCATACAAGTCATGATGAAACGGAAGTGTATACTGGGAGTACACCAATTTCTGAATTAATTGTAAGTTGCAGGTTACTACGGGTAGGTGATTAAATTTCTGTTAACAGAGAGCGGTAAACCCAGATCAAACAACATTAGCATGTCAGATCAAATGAAAAATTGATGTTTGACATATCTCCATGCAAATATGAAAGAAATGATGGGAATCATAACTACCTGCATTCCTTTGAGTTATATCCAGATGGACCCAGAAGCATCTTTTCATGTGATAATTATTTAAACCTTAGAGAACCAAAACATGTCAGTGGTCTCTGTCATCTCATAACCATTTTTCTTATGATTCACAAGGTCATGTGACATGGTCATGCAAATAGTCTGATGTAAAACATTGAATACATGTACATGCAAGGTTGAATTAACTGCAGTTTTACACAGTTAAAACCAATCTTATATTGTTTCTTTCTCACAGAATGCAACAGGCCTCTGGGTTTGCAAGATGGAAGAATTTTAAATTCTCAACTTTCATCTTCATCGCACTTTGAGCACCTTATTATTGGAAATGGAAAAAATGCCAATCTAAAAGCCGAGTTTGCACGTTTGAACAATTCCTTAGCGTGGTGTTCACCTGCCAGAAGGAATTCCCAAAGCACTTTCATTGAAATAGACTTGAATCAAGAAGTGAATATGAGTGGCATTGCAACTCAAGGATTTAGGGGCATTAATGCTTATTATGTGAAAAAGTATAAAGTGGCATACAGCAAGGATAGAGTTGCATGGAAATTCTTAAAAAAGGTAACTCAATACTGAATATTTGATTAATTTAGTTTCAAAGCAGCTGTGCTGGTCTCACTCTTGATCATTTATGTACACTGTAAAGCCTGCTAATTAAGACCATTTACATTTAACCAGGTATCATTCTCGGGTATTTTTTTTTCACAACCCTCCCTTAGTACATGTCCTGGTTGTGTGTACACCTACCTCTACTTTAGCATCTGGTAGCAGTGTATGCTCTATCAACCACATAAAAAGGAACATTATTTTAGAAGTGCATTTTATAAGTTTCTTATTACATTGTTTTCATATCCAGTTTCAGTCATAGTGTTGTGGTGCAAGTAGTGCTTAAACAAGAACAAATTTGACAAATGCATGTGGAGAAATTCTACCCTACATACATGTACTTTAGGACTCCACTTATACATGTAACTAGTAAGAAAGCCAGTCCTTGAAGCTTACAGTTTTCCTTGAGCTTTCCTCTCTTTGGAACTATTTACAGCTGTACCTTCCGTGTCCAGTAAACCTCTCCATATTTTCACACCTGGTGAAGTGGAAGTTTTATTGTTTACGCATATTTGATATTTTTATCTTTGTTCGTTTAAATCAGCCAGTACTGGTTTAATTTTGATTCTGGGATTATTCAGTTTTCTATTATGCCTAGTAATTTTGAACATGTATATGTGACTTGTGTACGTGACCACACCCATTGTCATAAATAATAAGCTAAATGTACCAATTATATTAAATGGTCAAGTGTTACACATAATCAGCGAAAAGCAGTGGTCACTAGTCAACTGGAGTTTTGACATAACGGTACATACATGAGAGCAAGTGATGACTATGTCAACATGTTTAGAGTACAATGATTACTCTCTAGATGTTTGTACATTTATTTAATATTTAATCCATTGCCACCTTTGCCATTTGTAACCAGCCATGGTGAAAGTTGGCCTTGTTCCAAATTTAGTTCGTACATGTATGTTGCCTCTTTCTGATTGTTTCAATCTTAAAATTGAGTGTCTTAGCTTTGACACTGTATAATTTGTTGTTAATTGGTATTATTATTATTATAGGTTTGGACAGGTAATTCCAATGCCCAGACGGTTGTTAAGAATACCTTCAATCCTCTGATGTCTGCCAGATATTTAAGAGTCTATCCTGTAACTTACAACATCAGAGTGTGTATGCGGATGGAACTATATGGTTGCACTAATTGTAAGTCACCTGGGTAGCATGTATATTTCTACATTTTATTTGCTTCTTTACTCGACCAGTTTCTTTAAAAGTTTAGTGCAAACTGAAGTGGTCCTCAATTTAACACAACAAGACTACCAGGGGCGAATTCAAGATCAAGTTCTCAGGTGCTACTGGCACCTACCTTTTACCTTTGGGTGACTGAGGAAACTTACTCTTTCATATACATGTAAATGTCTTAAACTCATTAATAGTTCATCAAATTAAAACAAAAGAAACCACAACCATGAAGGAGGTTTGAAAGCTTGGTCTTAATTAGTGGAGATTAAATGACTATTTTACTTCCATTTACTCCTTAGTAGTTATTTCAATTCTTGGGTTTCAAGTGACGTCACAAGCCTTGCTCAAATCAGTGTCGGCCATGTTGGTGTCCATTGTCAAATTTATGCTGATAATAGCCCATTTTTACAGTGGTGCTTCTCTCTCATCACTCTATTTTTTTGCCAACCACATGAATATCCAGGACGAAAAGAATCGATAAAAGTACTGGTCATTCATCTAACAGTATCCCAGTGCATGCAGTGCACATCACCCCCTTGTTTTTGTCCAATTGTAGAGCTATACTCGCCCTTTCTAATCTCTCTGCATGCTGTTTGACTTCAGAAGCTGAAGAAGTAGGCTCACTGAAATCTATTTTTGCAATTGAAACACCACTTTAGTACACGCATTTCTTCTTCTTGGGAGCTTCGGGTTTGGGTCACTCGATCACTTGTTGTCTTCTTTTCTTGGCTCTCAAAGCTCTTTCAGGTGCAATTTCGTGGTCTTTTGGGATACACATTTCTTCTTTCCAAGGGCGACAGTTGGAACCCAATCAACATGAAATTGATCCCAATCTGGTGCTGGCTCTCTGAAGACCTTTTGCTACAAACTTGTTCACTCTCTAGCACTCTTTTTGTTTGTAGCATTGCTGCAACTAACTGCAGAAATCTACTCGTTTCTCCTTCTAGTGATGAGTTCCTCCTGTTCTCCTTGTTCTCCTTGATCTGAAATAAATATAATATACAAAAAAACCCTTAGCCTTTATGCTTTCCACTTCTGCTCAAACAGCCCACAACAACGCATAAAACCATCCCTACTTTCCCACATAAACTCTTCTTTGGATACCGTTTGTTTACGCTTGAGGGACACCAAGATGGCGGATAGTAACCGTTGCTAAGCTATTAGTCACGTGGGTGAAACCCAAGAATAGGGAAGTTACATCAAACACTCGAGGCAGTGTTTCATTGGCTATCTAGACACCTTGAATTTCCTTAGGAATACTTCACTGTGTGTTGTATTCTAAGATTTCTTCTTGGTGTTGGATATCCTGATGAAAACTCTCTCTCATGTTTGATACATGTGTATTACTTTATTACATGACTTGCATTTGCATCCGATATAACTCCTGCCCTGATTAGCCAATACTAGCCAAGGGCATTATTCTCTCTTAATGCCCACGTATGATACTTCATGATCAATGCATGACCACTCTTTTCAAGATAACTTGGATATTGAGAAATCACACTTCTTCTTTTAGCTGCCCCCCCCCCCCCAAACTCGGTTTGAAACTACAGTGTGAACTATATGCATATCTTGATTTTAAATTAATTTGTGTTAATTTCAGTAACAATGGATGCTAATCCTAAGCTGCCTGTTGTTACCACACCAACTGTAACTTTTCCTAGAACAACAGTGCATGGACATCAAAGCACTACTCCCTCAAGTTCACATGCATCACCTACTCAAAGTACAGAAGTTGCAACTGCCCCCAAAATGTCAGGTATTTGTGAGTACACGTCTTATTAGAACTATTTTGTGCAATTGAAGTACTTGGTAGAATATTTCTGCTAGTCTATAGAAACTTCTTTATGTCCTGATTTACAGTGTACATGTACATTTTGTGTAAACATCGTGTATACAAAAATGTACGTACCCATACTGTGTGAAAAAGTGAATTTGCTTCACCAAAATGAAACATCTTTTTGGGGGAGACCTCTTTTCAATGGTTAGTGCAAACATTTACAGTGTTCCCAGAACTAAGATTTATTGAGGCACTTGATGTAAAGAGGTGCAAGAAAATCTCTTTTTGTTTAGTAATGTGTATTTTCATGTCCATAATTTTGGTGTACTCTAAATGGTGGCTTGATGGTGGCACTTGAGTGAAAGAAATTAAGAGTGTGCGATGAAAGATGTTTGTCTCCTTATGCTACTATATGTTCTCTTGTTAGGTTCTGTTAAAACTGCAATCCCTACTCTAGGAAGTGGTAGTACAATGGCCACAAATAATACTCTCAATACTGTAAATAAGACAAAGGAGCCACTTCATACCACCACTGCTCAAGCTCCAGGGTCTCTGTCATCTCAAGAAGCAGTTGTAGCAGCACAAAGGGATGAAGATGTGGGAGAGGCAGATGACAAGCCTGTTCGTTTATCTACCACTTTGATTGTGGTACTTTCAGTGGCGTCTGTACTTGTGGTCATTGTGATGGTGCCTGTCACTACGTTTGTGATTTTTCTTCACCACCGCAAACAAAGAAGGTGAGGTTTCAAAAAGAGGATGCTGTCAATGTTATGAAGACAGTGGTATGACAAGCTGTTTGTATCAATCTATTTTTTCTTTATGTACATGGACTAAAGTGTGTCCTAGTAGGTCTTGTATCGTTCCTTTGTCATTGAGATGTTAACATACTTGAAATTTTCTGAGTACTCACTGTACATACATTGTAGTCATTGGTCAAAAAGTAGTTATTATGTGGGATCTTTGTACTTCCGACAGGATTTGGTTCATCGTGCCTGCTCACAGAGCTAGCTATATAACAAGTAATGTTATAAAATTTTAGCATTTCTTTCAGCTCCCTGAGAAACGTCAATTTTATTGCATATTGCATTCATGCAACTTACATTGTGTTTTCAATCTCTACTTTAGATGTTATATTGCAGATAAGGGTGATGGAATTCCACTTGCTACTGTTTTGATTGAAGAGAATCTTTGTAAGGACGAGTTTTAGTAAGTAAACCTTTTAAATGTTGTGTAACTTTTACAAATGTGTTTTTGTTACAACAAATCTGGTGATCATGTCAGAATAAAAGCAACAGCTATGGTGTAAATCTAGTTAAGAAGTCGGCTAAACATTTTAAATAGCCAGCAGATACAATTTCCAGTGTCAGAAGGACGCAAGGATCTAGGGGGTACAGGAGTATGTCCCTTGGAAAATTTTGGAAATTATGTGGCTGGAAATGCCATCTGATACATTTTGGGGCCAGCCGAGACAAGAAAAAAAGGGCAATTTTGGTCAGTTTTTGTTCCAGTTTTATGCAAATTTGGCATTATTTACCAAGACAATACAGTCAAAGTAATTACAAAGTCTGTAGTGCAATAATGGTACACTTAGTCTAATTATTACTTCCAGGATATGCAGAAACAGATGTGAGGAGACTTGGTCTGATTTCAGACATGGCTGTTGTGTTTACTGTTTAGTGACCTTTAGCAACTAGAAGCAAAAGACAACCTCTGAAAAACTACTTTTTCTTTATGAGAATGTTGCCTCTATTAGAGTTGCCACAGACTTGAGAATCACCCTGGGATGAAGCTATCTTGAACAAACAAATTTATTAATATTGTGCAACTGAGCAACTGATTGGTCAGCAGACACACAGTAATGTGTGTAAACCAAAAACCTAACGTAAACTTACCGATTTCTGTACATTCCTTCAAAATGAACAAGCTGATTATTTTTCCTCTTTCCATCTTTTTGACTTTCCTTGGAATTTGGCTTTGGTGTTCCTGATTTTATGTAAATGTTCTTGTTGGGTACATCATTTTGTTCACACTGTTGTTTGCTCTTTGAGAGACAAACATGCACAATGGAATTTACAAAATAAGTGGACAGTAACAGAATTGCGAGAATTGTCTTACAGAAATAGAAGATCACTTTCTGTGGTATTGTCTAAAATAAGTACATGTAGCTGCTGCTTGAAATTCAAGTAGCTGGAAAAAACACTGGCCACTGGTGCTTCTGGAGAACACTGATGAAGGTGCTTGCTAAAGCTCCCACAAAATAAACTCTCAGTTTAAGTACGCCAAGTGTTTCTTTGTGAATGGAAATTCTGTAAAGTTCCAGGTCATAGACAACTTCCGAAAATAGGTGGCGACAGCTCAAAAGTAATTCATTTTGTGGTTCGTAGTAAAATTCATCAGTAGAAGAAAAACAGTAATTTTGACCCTCTAAATGATACACATGTGATTTTCTGTGTGAACTTCTAAGCACAACATATGAAATAATAAGCTCACATGGAGGCCAACAGTTCTGAAACTTATAGCAAGTTAAGTACATGAACAACCAGTATTACTTTAAACATTATCTGCATTATTTACAGTGGAATTGTAAACTTCAGATCTTTGGTTTTCATTATTTGTTTGTCTCTATCTTAAGTGATACCTACAGATATGGTGTTCCCACGGGGAAATGCAATGTAGCTGATTTCAACCTTCTGAATCAAGGTGCTGTGTAAAGCAAGGAGCAGTTTACAGACTTTAGGTTGTTATGAACAGTACTTCTCTCAGTTTGCTTAGGGGACAGCTGCATGTGTATGCGTATGCTGTAGTTAAAAATTAAATTCAGGTAAAAATTAAATTCCTTTGTCTCTTAACCCTACTTATTCATTGATTATG